>ENA-OBIO01000557-OBIO01000557.1-metagenomes-genome-assembly--contig:-NODE-557-length-18980-cov-28.9007_pt1 | contig 18980 bp, 20 predicted proteins | sample MGYA00153383_OBIO01 | MGnify analysis MGYA00153383 | reverse complement strand
GTCATCACTATATGGTTTTGCCATTCCTGTTGCCATGCATTTTTTCTATTCTACACTATGTCCTAACACTCATGGCGATTGCTATAATTATTGTAAACCTTCTAGGGCGGGGCCGTTACTCCCGTCGAGCGAACCGTCGGAGATAAGCCGAAAATACCGTACATACCAGCAATACCATCAACACCGTCCCCGGAATCACCATCAACCAATTGCCCCGAAACACCGCTCCAAGATGATCGAACCCTGTGGAGTCGGTGATTTCACGCTGCTCCCGCGATCGCTGCAAAAACTCCAGCGTATAGCGCTGAGGCTCTTGGCCGAGGGGAGCCGGACGGTTGGCCCGAATCAGTACCGTGTCATCCTTAAGCTGGAAAAACAGATCATCGCGGCTCCACACATCCCGCACCTGCGCCAACCCCCTCATCCATTTGCGCACTGAGCGCCACCACCATCCGATCGCGGTTCCACGGCGACAACACCGCTTTAATCACCCCTTGATCGTCCGGCAACACCTGCACCTGCGACCCATCCCGCTTTCGGCCTAGCAAATCCTGCAACGAAAACCCACTTTGCTCATCAAAGTCAACACGCCCACATCCGGCGGCAATGCCTGAGGCTGAGCAGGATCTTTGTCTAGCGCTTTGGGACCCGCAGTAAAACATACCACCAGCTCTATTAAACTGTGAACCAGGACGTAGAATAGGCGTGATTTTGACAGGAATTCCACTTATGCTGCAATCTTTAGCGTTCAAATCCTATTTGATTCGGCCTTGGACGCCGATCGATCGCCTTGCCGCCGCTCAAGTGATTGAGACGGTACTCACTGAATATGGCCTATGCTGGGAACCGAAAGGAGCGGACCAGGACGTCTTGCAAGTTGAAGGATGCTACCAAAACCAGGGCGGAGAGTTTTGGGTGGTGATACAAAACGGGCAGATCGTCGGGACAGCAGCCTATTACCCGATCGATCGCCTTGGAAGCAGGGCTGGAAGCGCTGTCGAGCTTCGTAAGATGTATCTGTTACCGCAGGTACGAGGTCAAGGATTAGGTCGGTTTTTGTTAACGCATCTAGAAACCCGAGTCCAATCCAAAGGTTTCACCAATCTCTGGATCGAAACCGCGTCGGTCTTAAAAGAAGCCGTAATCCTGTACGAAAAATCAGGCTACGAACCTGCCATAGGCGTCGAAACCGATCGCTGCGATCGCGTTTACCTCAAGCGTTTAGATCCCTCAGTTTCCGCCGATCGCCGGGAGCAGTAGCTAACCAGCGCTGTGAAAAACAGGATTCCGGTGAGATATTTTAGCGGCGCTGGAATGAAAGGATTTGGGGAGAAAAAACCTTCGATCGCCCCCGCAATTAGCAGCAAAACCACAACGCCAAACATGATTTTTGCCGCTTGAAGTCCGTACAGTTTGAACGCATCAATCCGTCGATATTCTCCCGGGAACAACAGAGCACGAGCAATCAAAAGACCCGCCCCACCGGACAGAAAAATAGCAGGCAACTCCAGCGATCCATGGGGAAAGACAAAGGCCCAGAACGGATAGGCAAGGTTATTCTGGCCCACCAAGACGCCGATCGCCCCGATCAAAATCCCGTTGAACGCCATAATATAAACTGTGAGCAGTCCAGCCGTAATGCCACCCGCCGCTGCTCGAAACGTGACGCTCAGATTGTTGACCATGATGGAAGTCGAGGCTAAAGGCTCATCTCCAAGAATTTTTCCCATCCAGAGTTTGCCATCGTCTCGCACCATGCTGATCAGCGATTCGGGCACCACCAGCGCCATAAAGGCCGGATCTCGCCACGCATACCACCATGCAATCAAGCCCCCTAACAGAAAAATCCCCGTCGCAACCGCTGTATAGCCTGCCGTCTCCTGAACCACCTTCGGAAATCCGGTCGTCATAAATGCTTTTGCCTCTTGCCAATTTTGGCGCTGGGCACCTTGGTAAATCTGGCTGTAGGCTCGGGTCGTGAGGGTCTGAAGGCTGTGAGTGAGCGTCTGGCCCAGGTTGTGGGTGCGAGCACGGGCAAGATCACCGCATACGGCGCGGTAAAGGCTGGAGAGCGATCGCACTTCGGTGGCGCTGAGGGATTTGAGTCCGGTTTTATCCACCTTTTGGAGGAGGGCATCTAAGGCTTTCCAGAGGGGTTCTTTACGACTAATCCAACGTTGAAGATTCATGGGAAATCGGTGGCATCTGGGAAAGAAACGGTTACATTGCAAGTGTATTCAATTTTTGCCAGGGTAGACGAATAAATCATCTGTTGGGCAGATTACATTTCACGCCTTCTCTCGCTAAACCTGTTTTTATGAGCACGAGCTAAGCCTCTCCTTAATCCCTATGAATGAGCCATTAAACTTAAGTCAGTTTACCCGTCTCCGGGAATCGTTGACGATCGGCGATGTGGTCAGCGTTGCCTTTACGATTTCGCGCGAACGCTGGAAGCAAAATGCGGGGATTGCCCTTCAGGCGACGGCCTGGTTATTTGTCCCGTTGATTGGGGGAGGCGTCCTGTCGGCGCTGTTTATGCTTTTGATGAGGAGTGCGGGAAGAACGGCGGCAGGTCGATCGAGCGCTTTAGGCATGATGGTGCTGGTGTTTGTAGTGTGGCTGGTCGGTGCTTTGTACTGTTTAGGACGGTATATGGCCAATTCGGCGTTAATTGCACGCTTAACGTTCAATGATTTGGCGCAGCAGGCGGAGTCGTTGGCCGATGCTCGGCGATTCACGCAGTCGCGAACGTGGTCCTATTTGGGAGCAAGTCTGCTGATGGGGCTGCTGTATTCGGCGGTAGTAATTGCGGTCACGATCGCATTTTCGATCGGGGTTGTATTGATTGCGATTGCGCTGGGAGTCTCGATGTCTAGCTTTGGGTCGGGGGTGAGTAGTAATCCTGTAGTAGGGTTTTTCTTAGTGATTGGGATTCTGCTCGCCTTTTTAGGGTTTTTGGTGGGGCTGACTTGGTTGGGGTCGCGGTTCTTCTTTTACGAGGTGCCCATGTCGGTGGAGCGTGAGACGGGGGCGGCTTCGTCCATCGGACGGACATGGAATCTGGGAAATCGATCGAACTGGCGCTTAATGATCATCACGACCTTGGCGTATTTGATTACCTTACCCATTCAGGCGATCGCGCACGTGGTCATTCTGGTGTGCCTCCTGATCCCACAACTCGCCATGAGCCAAAATGCATCGCTCTCCGGCGGATTGATGGCGATTTCGGTTCTGGTACAATTGCTCGTAAACTTTGTGGTCGTGGTCATAACGATCGTCTTTTGGCAGGCAGTGAAGGCGGTGGTGTATTTTGATTTGCGGAATCAGGCGGAAGGGATGGGGTTGGAGTTGAGAAGTGAGAATGAATAATGAAGAGAGAAGCGTTGAAATTAGGTAGAACTAGATGAGGGGCGATCGTTCGTATGAAATTTTTTAATGAGATTCGGTTGCGGACACCGGAGAGTGTAGAGCTTAAGTTTCCGCTCTCCGGGATTGGGAGTCGGGCGTATGCACTCTTTGTGGATTACACCCTGTTGAGTTTGGCGATTGCGGGATTTCTATTTTTATGGTCGATCGTCAGCTACCAGATGGTTCAGTATTTTCCGTCTGCGCCGGGACTCGGAAGCTGGCTGATCGCAATTCCCGTGTTGATGTGCTTCGTCATTTTTGTCGGCTACTTTATTTTTTTTGAGACGCTGTGGCAAGGACAGACCCCCGGAAAACGATTGGCACAGATTCGGGTCATTCGAGATGATGGACGTCCGATCGCACTGCCTCAAGCGACGCTCCGGTCGCTCCTACGAACCTTTGATGATCTGTCGTTTTTTATGGTGGGTTTTTTGCTGATTGCCGTTGGGAAGAAAGAAAAGCGACTCGGGGACTGGGTGGCGGGGACGGTGGTGATTCAGGAGCAGCGATCCAAACCAGGGACGATTCAGGTCCTAGATGAAGCCAAGGCGAGACAAGTCGCGGATTCTTTACGTGAAGAGCAGGATATTTCGAGGTTGTTGCCCGATGATTTTGCAGTGGTGCGGGAATACTTAAGACGCAGAAGTAAGCTCTCGAATCACGCACGCGCGACGGTGAGTTTGCGGCTGGCGCAGCAAGTACAGCAGCGTTTGGGAATGGACGGGCTGCCGTTTAATATGAGTCCCAATTCTTTCTTGGAAGGGGTCTATTTGGCGTATGGGCAGAAGGGTTAGAGGTGCCGATCGATGCCTCTCTCCCAACTTTAAAGTCTTGATAAACTCTATCCTCAACGTTTCAGATTTGCTGAATCCTCGTTGTAAAGATAGTTAAGACTAAACATTTCATTATTGTACGCAGTATTTTAAAAGCTATGACGAACCCAACTGAAACGCTTATTTTTGACTGTATTGTCGTAGGATCCGGTCCCGCTGGGGGCGCAGCCGCGTACCATCTGGCCAAACGCGGACGATCGGTTCTGGTGCTCGATCGGGATGTGCTTCCCCGCTATAAGGTATGCAGTGGTGGAGTTTCACCTGCGGTCGGGGCTTGGTTTGACTTCGACTTTTCGCCTGTGATTTCTAAAAAAATCGACCAGATTCGCTACACCTGGAAAGTTGGGGATCCTGTCGAGGCAAAGCTGGCCACCGCAGAACCCATGTGGATGGTGAATCGATCGCAGTTTGACCACTATGTGATTAAACAAGCTCAGTCATTAGGTGCTCAGCTTCAAGAGGGTACGACGGTCTTGGGGATTGAGTTTAAGACTGATCGGTGGGAAGTGAAGACCGATCGCGGTGTCTTGAGTGCGCGCTATCTAGTGGCTGCCGATGGGGCAAAAGGTCCCATGGCCCAATGGTTAGGGTTTAAACCTAAGGATGTTCGCATGGGTGCGGTTCTTGAGGTTCCAGGTCATGGTGCGGTCAGTGAAAAAGCTCAGTTTGACTTTGGCATCATTAAGAACGGGTTTATTTGGAGTTTACCGAAAGCGGACGGCTATTCTATCGGTACCGGAACCTTCCGAGGAAAAGATACGGAGGACCTTAAGTCTGCGCTTTCGGAGTACGTCAGCCTAACGGGCCTCAATATTGGCGGGGCAACCTTTAAAATGGCCCCCATGAGCCTATGGGAGGGCAATACACTGCTTCATGGACGCAATGCGGTCTTAACAGGCGAATCGGCAGGTCTAAGCGATCCGTTTACAGCGGAGGGCATTCGTCCGGCGATGTTCAGCGGGGTCAAGGCGGCAGAAGCGATCGATCGTGCCCTTTCCGGCGATGCCCGAGCGTTGGCAAACTATACCGCCGTGATTCAAGCCGAGTGGGGCGAGGATATGGCTTGGGCACAAAAGTTGGCTAACATTTTCTATCGGGTGCCGGGAATTGGTTACAAGGTGGGTGTAAAGCGTCCTTCGGCAACCGATCGTCTTTGCAAAATCATGTGTGGCGAGTTGCGGTATGCAGATGTGGCGTCGCGGGCGTTGAAACGTTTAGGGGGCGGATTGATTCCGGGATTGAGGTAGGTTAAATAGCCTGTGAGGCAGGGAACCATTCTCATTACTCACAATTTCTGACCCGTTCATCCACACGGTCCTGAAGTCCTGTAAAATGTTGTTACAGGCTAATAACAATTACAGGTAGAGCGTCATGAGTCAGTACGAGCGCATGGTGTTGATGGCGGAAGATGAGTTAACGCAATACAGCACCGATGCCCGCAAAGTAGAAAAACTACGGCGCAAAATTGGCATTTCCACGTCCGTCGCCGATCGTCAAGCCGCCAAAACGCAGCTCGCTGAAGAATTGCCCAAAAACATGTTTACCAAAGGCATCATGACCCAGCGCCAAACCATTGCACTTCCCTTCTGGGGGATTGCGGGTCTTGGGTTGCTCTTGGGGATTTCAGCCGATCAGCCTTTGTTGTTCATGGCGACCATGATCGGCGGAACCCTCGCGATCGCCCTTCAAAAGTGGGGCTGGAAACTTGAAGCCCGTCGGATTTTGATGGCGACGCTGGACGATTTGGAAAACCCGAAAACTGAGCCAGCGGGTAAGTAGAGAATAGACGTTCAGTTCAGATGTGAATAGGGATCGCTCCCTAACCCTTTCCTAACTTTGGGAGCGTGAACTGTTCGAGGTCTGATTCTGGATCGATCCCAAGGGCGCTGAGCTTGGCGGCTAGGCGATCGGCCCGGTTACGTTCTTGGAATAGACTTTTACTATCGTTCAACACTAACTGTCCTGTTTTGTCTGTCCAGCGCAACCACATTACTTCAACGCCGTTGTAAACGCTAGGATAAACGCCTAAACCTAGATTCAGTTCATCAAACCAATGACGTCGATCGGTTAACTGAATCTCCTCGTAACGGGTGGCGACTAATTTGAATAGGCGCAGGTTAGACTACTGAGTCACTGGCGCAACGCCCAGCACTAGAAACCAATCAGTCCTCTTGTACCAACGAGTGTGCTGCGTGTCGTAATAGAGATTTAAATCGGCCCCAGTGAAGTATCGATCGGGGCTGATATCGGGGGGTTTGCAGGTTTCGCGCAGCAATTTGGGTTAAAAGTCATGGAATTCGTCAGGCAAACCGGACTCCTCGGGGTCTTCGCTGGAAAGTTCAAACATCGTGGGCAAAGGCTCACTCCGCTGGCTTGCGGGCTGAAGGGGGCGATTGACTGATAGATTGGCTGATACATAATGTGAAACCCGTGAAGAGTAAAACGGAACCGCTTTAACTTTGGATTATCTTAGCGCACGCACCGAAAGTTTAATGACGGTATAATTATGGATGTCTTTTGTCTTCACCTTCGATCGAATCAATAGGAATGGTGTTCAGTTATCTTAATGAACTTACTAGAGTTGGTTATTCCATTTGATCATCAGGCAATTGCATTGGGTCAAGAGGTTTTGGGCGGATTGGGTCTTAGCGTAACGATCCACAACTTAGAGCGCCTTCCTAAGTCAGGTCCATTGATCATTGTCTGTAATCATCGGAGCTTCTTAGATCCTTTTTTATTAACGAGTTTCTTGAACACACCGATTAATTTTGTATGTCATCGGTTCATGGGAAATGTTCCGATTTTACGGGAAGTATTACAGACCTGTGGCGGGTTTCCCTTGAGCAATGATGATTGGTATCCTGACTTGTTTAAGAATGCAATTGATTTACTCGATCGAGGCAAGACGGTCGGTATTTTCCCAGAAGGAGTGGCTCCAATGTTGAATCCTCCTAGACCTAGAGAACTTCGGACTATTTATCGTGGCTTTGCCCATTTAGCGTTGCAAACAACGGTGCCTAACTTACAGATTTTGCCTGTGGCCATTTGCTCTAAATCAGAATGGCAATGTCCTGCGGTGCCTCTTAGCTTTCTGCGTCAGTTTGACCCATTAGAACCGCTCTTTAAGCAAGATGGCTGGCACCCAGCGGTGATGTATCAGAATGTAGCAATTCGGCTGGGTGAACCCTTTATGGTCGATCAGTACCGCGATCGATATCAGGGTCGCCAAGCGAGTATTGTGGTAAGAGACTTAACAGCCATTTTATCAAAGCAAGTTTCTGAACTGCTTGCTGCCTAAATAAACCATGCCGCTTGATTCTATTCATTTTTTGCCACCTCGATCGCGCCAGCCACAGTCTCCATTGTTTGTGTTTTTTCCAGGAATGGACGGGACAGGGCGGCTGTTTGACTCACAAATCGATCGATTGGCCACGCGGTTTGATGTCCGTTGTTTAGCGATTCCGAGTAACGATCGGACTGATTGGACTGGAATGGTCGATCGATCAGTAAATCTTATCACGAGGGAACAATCCAAGGGACAAGACCTCTATTTGTGTGGGGAATCCTTTGGGGCTTGTCTAGCGATGCAGGTCGCAGCACGCTTGGGGCGCAGCGTTCAGAAGTTGGTTTTGATTAATCCAGGATCGTCGTTTGCGCGGTTCCCACTGTTGGCGGCAGGGAGTGCGCTGTCGAGTCTGTTGCCGGATTTGATGTATCCATTTTCAACTCGAATCTTGGTGAATTTTTTAATTAATGCCGATCGGGTTGCAGCGATAGAACGCCAACACTTGATTGATGCGATGCTGTCGGTGCAGCCACAGGCCGCGTCTTGGCGACTGAATCTGCTTCGGCAGTTTCCAGTGGATTCAATCACTTCGGAACTGATTGATATTCCTGCGGTGTTGATTGCTGGAGAGGTCGATCGACTGTTGCCGTCGGTGTTTGAAGTTCGGATTCTTCAGCGATTGCTGCCTAAATCAAAATTGGTTTTGCTTCCGGGGAGCGGTCATGCTTGTCTGCTAGAACGAGATTTTTATTTGGCTGATTTTATCTGAATCAAGGTGTTGCCGTCTGTATGGGTTGCGATCCTCGACAATCAAACCCCAAGACGATCGCCGCCGTCAGATTCAAATTAGGAAAGGTGGGAGTAAGTACAATCAATTCTGCTTTCCTCTGGCCAAAACACGCGCTACTGTAAGATCCAACGCTGGCAAAACTTGAGAGCCGATTGCCTGATTCTCCCGAAAGGTTGTGAACTCGTACCGACCCGCCACAAGAAGACCGACCATGACCCATGACCGCTGTGGGTCAATCAGCCAATACTCAGGGATACCGCGATCGGCGTATTGGTCCCCTGAGTTAATTTTTATTGCTCTTCTGAAACCATCTTCACACAACTATCCTAACTCCCAAAAACGATATCTTTCCCCATTGGGAGTTCTCTAACGTCCCACGAGTGGAGCGTCGATCGCTTTGGTGAGGCGATCGCGGGTTTCTTCTAGGTGGGCTAGGGTGTAAATGTCTTTGGGGTCGGTTTTTTTGAGCGCCCCAGTCAGGGTGTCTCGGAGTTGTTTCATGTTGTAGCGAGCAACAGTTTGAGCATCTTCGGGGGCATCGTACTCACGCAGAGAAATTGCAATTAGCAGGTTCATATATTGACGCTGAATGCCTCGGCGCACGATGGAGATTTTGACGCGATCGGAACTTGCATTGGTGTTGAGAACTTCACTCCAAATGCTGGATTGAAGGGTGTTAAAAAGTTCAGGAATGGTAAGAGTTTGGGCGGGGTTCTTAAGTTCGCCTTCGGTGAGTCGGGTCAGCCTGTCGAAGTTGGTTAGTTCAGCAAGGGTTCGGGTCTGAAGCATGAGCAACCGATCGAGCACAGGATAATCCAGTCTGAAACTCGATGGCATCGTTCCCCAGTGACTCCACCGCGAGGGCGCGAGTTTGTTAAGTAAATCAGGAGAGAACTGGAACGCCTTTTCATCAAAAACATTGCGGCGAATCAGGTCTAGGGCTTTGCGCTGATCGGCGAGAGACACCGCTTCAAAGGGCAATCGACCCACTTCATCCCCAAAGCGCGATCGGTTGAAGTATTGGCCTCCGATGTAGTTTGTTAACTTCGTCGCGTAGCCAAAGTAGTACCCAAACACACCATTGAATGCGAGACGCACGTCGTTGAAGCTTTCACCTTGAAGGGGAAGACGCTGATCGAGACGGCCCCAAATGGTCCGTGCGTTGTCAAATTGCCACTGGGAGTAGGTCAAAAGATCGCCGCTCAGATCAAACCGTTGGACCTTGGGATCGAGTCCAGGACTGACATCTTCGTCGGTGGCGTAGGCAAGATCGGGTTCGGGCGATCGACGGGCGATGGTATCCAAGAGGTCTCGTTCTTTCTGGGGATCGGCAGCAGGCGTATACCCATAGGCTATTGCCCATTCGTCGTAAGGACCGACTTTGTGCGTATAGTAGTCGCCTTGCTTCGTGCCTCTGGGTGCAAGGTTGACGGCGCTATAATCCATGATAGAACCGATCAGACCTTTGCGTCGGGTGATTTCGGTGTTGTTCAGTTCTTCAGGTTTCAGCATAGCGCTACCCTTGAAGTTGTGGCGCAAGCCCAAGGTATGTCCGACTTCGTGACCGACCAGTTCACGTAAAAAATCATCAATGTAGTCTTTCTGACTTTGATCGCTGGGTAATGCATTTTCGATAAGGGATAGTGTCATCTGTCCCGTTGCAAATTGCTGCTGTCCGCCCATGCTGTAGCAGAAGTCCTGCATGTTCATCTCACGATTCCCAAATCGCAGTGGAACTGTGGGTTTAGCAGTTATTTTTTTGAAGTCTTTCCCAATCGTAGCAGTGTCGTCACATAGATTGCGATCGCCCATTAGTGCGCTTAAAAACGGTTGGTTTTTATCTTGATTGGTTTCAATTAGGCTACGGAATTCTTGCTTCAGTCCTTGAATAAAACTTGAATCAATAATGATGTCGGCATCTAGGATTTGTCCGGTGATGGGATTGACGCGAGAGGGTCCCATGGCAAATCCACCATCAGTCGAGGTAAACCACCGAATGGTGTTGTAGCGGATGTCGGCAGGATCCCAGTCGGCGTTGTCCGGCATTTGTTTGACTTCGATCGCGTTTTTGAAGCCGATTTTTTCGTAGGCTTCGTTCCACATTAAGATGCCGTCCCGCAGCGCGGTGCGATACTCCTTTGGAATAGAGTTTTCGAGCCAGTAGGTGATGGGCTGGACGGGGAGAGAAAGCTGAGCGCTCGGGTCGGCTTTTTCTAGCTGCCAGCGGTTGATGTAGCGGACAAAGGGTTGACGGGCGTTTTCTCGTCCGAAGCTGCGAAAGGCCGTCAGAAAGTAGCCAATCCGATCGTCGGCCAAGCGAGGACGGTAGCCGTTTTTCTCTGGGAGGGCGGAGAGGCTGTAGCGCACGCGCATCTCGAAGGCTCGGCTATCGGGGAGGGTGGAGATGAAGCTGGGCAGGGTGGCTTCGCTGCCTTCTCCGCCATAACCGTAGACGGATTCGAGTTCGGTGTTTTTGGGGAAGTTGTTGATTTTGCCGAAGTAGGTTCGGTTGGAATCGAGGTTGTAGGGTCCGCCTAGGATTTCGGAGATGACGGGTTTGAGTCCTGGCAGGTCGCCAAGAAAGGTTGAGTTTAGTTCGACGAGGACGCTTTTTTTGTCGGCGCGGGTGGTAATGATTTTTAGGGTATCGATCGGGGAGTCGCTGAACGATCGGGCGACGGTGCGGGCGATGGGGGATCCGGGTTCGGCTCGGACGTAGGTGTTAGGGATGACGATTTGGATGGTGTTATTGACGCGGCGAAAGTTGAAGAGGAATTCGCCGACGGGGATGCCGCTGTAGAGTCCGCGCTGTCCGATGGCGCTCTCTAAGGTCATGGTGGTGATGTAGTTGCGATTAAGCTGTTCAGGAAACAGTTCAAGGTAGAGTTTGCCGTTTTTCTCGTTGCGATAAAGGGTGAGGAGTCCTTCAGATTTTTTGGTGTTTTTGGTGACGAGTTCAAAGGGAGGCTGCTCTTCGCCGCCGAGAAGCGCTCCTAGGTCGAATTTTTTGCCTGGTTGCTCTTTGGCAGTCGGGTCGCTGCCTTTCTTGATTTCGGGCTTAACGACAGGCTTTTTTGCAGCGGGCTTGGCGGCAGGTTTGGCAGCAGGTTTGGCGGCGGTGGCGATTGCGCTTGATGCCGGGAGTTGAAGGGCGATCGGAAAGAGGGTAAGCAACAGGCCAAGGACAAAGGCCCAGACTCGATTTTGAGGTTTCAAAAGCTGTTTAGAAGTTTTCTTAAAGAAACTTAGCAGATGAGTCAGGATGCGGGTCACAAATGAGGTCATAGCAATGGGGAATGGAGAGGGGGGCGTTATGGTAATGATGGAGGTGGAAAAATTCCATTCTCGCTTCTCATTTCTTAATTCTCAATTCTTAAGAGAGACTTAACTCATTTAGTTTACCTGCTGATCTTAGAATCGTTATTATGGAGAAGGATTTTGAGAGAGGGATCTTTCAACGGATCCATTTTACGTTGGGCTGTTTCGTTGGATTGCAGGCTTGCAGTCATTTTTGATCTATGACTGATCTTAGTGGAACTTGGCTAGGTACGTATTGGCAGAATACTGAGCCAATGCGGTTTGAGGCGTCGCTTGTTCAGGGCGGGGGGACGCTGAGTGGGAATATTCTGGATGATGGCGAATTGGGGGAGGCTATTGTTGCTGGGGAACTGATTGGCCGTCGGGTGAGCTTTACGAAGCGATATTTAGCGGGAAGCCATGAGGTCGTTGATTATTCGGGGACGGTATCGGAGGACGGCAATTCGATTCAGGGTAATTGGTCCATTGATGCGGCGACGCAGGGTAAACGAAAGCGCGACAAGCTCTCAGGCACTTGGGAAGCTCGTCGTAGCGGCGATAGTCTGATGCAGGAGTTGATGCGCAGGATGCAACAGCAGGTTCCGGTCGGCGCTGGCGCGAGGTAGTCTCATTCGATCGACACGCCGGATTACTAAGTCGGTAATTATCCCCAAAACCCTTTCTGCTACTGTTGAGTGGGAAGGGTTTTTGATCGGAATGGGAGGGGTAAAACGAGGATGCCGCCTGTATTCCGGTTCTCATGATCCCGGTCCTCAAGTCAAATCATCCGCTAAAAATACTCTGCCGCAAATTTCAACAAAATCTCAGCGTGGGGAGGCCCGATCGGACGCACTTGGTTGGCTCTAACTGAAAAGCGATCGCCCCGCTGCAACTCTTCGATCGTCACGAGATCAAAATCCCAGCCTTCACTTAAAGTCAGTTCTGACAATGGAACAGTCAACGGCGCATGGAACACATAACGAATCACCTGATTAGTCTCACTGATCATAAAAAACGTCGGTAACGGCATTGCATAGTTAATCTCCTCCATAACTTCCCGCACCACAGCAACCTCAGGCGTCTCCCCCGCCTCCACATGTCCTCCAAAAAAAGCCCAAAATCCGGGATACAAAATGTTCGGAATGTCATCCCGCAACTGCATCAAAAACTTCCCATTCTGATGCAAAATTGCGATCGCCACCGCCACTTGCTCTCCAGTTTTATCTGCTTCAGGCATATGATCAATCTCAGACATTACTCAAACTCCAGGGGTTAGCACGACTCCAATCCATAATTATAGTTCTATCGTAAAACTGGGCACTCTAAGGGGCAACTGCACCCACCCTGAGTTCGTACCCCAGTTCCCATGCGCGATCGTCCTTGCCTTCATCCCAGTCAGCCTTCAATGTCCCCCTGGACCTCGAAGCTTTTGCGTCATGCCCTGCTGGCTGGTACCTTAGGCTGTCTCGGGATGCCTCTGTTGGCAACAACGGCACAGGCCCTCGTCAACAGTCCCCCAGCAAACGCACCATTCCCGCCACACTCAATCGCCTAGTCCCCCAATCCTGTGCCTGGTTCGATCGCCACCGCTCCAGCCTTCTTCAAGAACGCCACGGGATCATTAGAAGCCGGACGATCGGCCTATCAAGCTAGACAATTTAACGCCGCAGCCAAACTTTGGCAAACCGCCACCGATCAAGCCGCAAGCCAAGGCGATTGCACCACCCAAGCCCTCGCGCTGAACTATCTACATAAATATTACATCTCAGAATATTTATGTAGAAACACTGAAACTTCATAAGTAGTTGACTAGAACACTACCATAATAGTCCGGATTAGCACTGGTCTCATCCGTAAGAAATAGCTAGATGGTTTGGATACTTTCACCTTTTGGCTTTAATCATATGTCTATGACGATCGATCGATTGTTACTTCAATTGCCTGCTCAAGATTACTGTAGAGTTTCCTATGATTAGTAGTGAATCTTCATTGCGACTTAATCTTCTACGCTTCCCACTTATTGTTGGTGTTGTATTTATTCACGCATCTGCTACAAAAGTAGGATTAAGTCAACCTGTTTTTATCGTTGATTTTGTTAGGAATTTCATCTCTAGTATTGCAGCAGTTTCTGTACCAACTTTTTTCCTAATGTCCGGATACCTCTTTTTCGTAAAATTTAGTTGGTCAAAACAAAGCTATATAGCGAAGCTTAAAACAAGAGTTAAAACTTTATTGATTCCGTTTCTTTTTTGGAACACGGTAGCCTTTATCATAGTTGCAATCGCTCAAGCCATTCCAGCTACTCGTGTATTTTTCTCGGGCAATCGTCCCCCAGTGTCAAGTTTTACGAGTATTTTTGATTATTTAAATATGTTGATTGGCATTACGGGTCTGCCGATCGCCGATCAATTCTGGTTTATAAGGGATTTAATGATCTTGGTACTACTTGTGCCATTTCTCAGCATTATAATTAGATTTCTACCACTTCCCTTTATTGGAGTGATGTTAGCTTGCTGGTTAACAGGTATCTGGATACTCTATGTGCCCTCATCTGTGGCAGTTTTATTTTTTCTATTGGTGCTTATTTGTCATCAATCAAAGAAGATCTCTTCTGTTCCGATAAATTTGGACCAGGGATTCTCCTACTGTATCTCTCTGTTGTGACTGTTGATGTACTTAGTATGAATCAATCACCCATTCCCTATTTGTAAGCCTTCAAAGGGTCTAGCCTTGGGGCAGTAAAGACGGCACCGTTGTCCCAAAACGAGAGGCCCGACAAGCTAAAGTTAAGAACTCAAGAACATCACGTTTCTGGACATTCAACGTTGCCATCACCGTTAAAATTCGCGCCACAAATTGACTGCCCGCTTCTGACTGACTGCCAAAACTAAGCCGTCGCCAAATCACAGCAGGTCTGACCGGGCTTGCTCCGCTGCATTATTCGTCGGTTCCACACCGGGATGATGGGCAAAAGTCCAAAGGGATGATTCCCATTTTAGTAACTCCTTGCAGGTTCCAAGGGTTTTCGCCAATGGGCTTTTCTCCTTGGGTGAACTCAATAGCGTCACCGCTTCCGTTAGTTCTCTTTTAAATAATGCTTGTAGCGTTCCGACTCTCGCCTGAAAGTCTTTCCGGCTTAAAGTGCCACCTCCCACTTGATACCAGTCTTCAAACAATGTTTTCTGAATGTTCAACAGGGCCGTTCCAATCTCTTGAGACACCCCGCTTTGTTCGGTCATTGCCGTCAAATCTCGCTTAATATGCGCCCAGCGGAGTTGGCGTTGAGACGCATCCAACCACTCATAGCCTCGGTAGCGGTTGCTCACCACAATCCCAGAAAATTCTGGGCTAATTAAGCCTTGAGCCACGGTCTTGGCTCGACTTAACGCCACTTCAAAAATGACAACGCCTGCGGAAACCACGGTCCATAACCAACCTTTTGTGCGCCCTGGATTCTTGCCGTCAGCATTGCTTTGGTTAAAACTAGTCTCATCACTATGAACAACAGGAACGCCTTTGACGTAATGATGCGCATCCTGAACGGGAAACTTAATTGCATTGCTCATTTCATTCCGTAATCGATTCACACTGGCAATAGAAATATCAATCCCAAACAGTCGATGCAATAAAGTTTTAACTTTACTATGGCTCTGATAATTTTCACTACTTAGAATTGCAACCGCTGCCGTCAGCCGTTCACCATACTGAGAAGCCCCAACGGTCTCGGGTAATTTCGATCGGGTGGACGTTCCACAATGTTCACAATCTAATCGATGTAACCGATGTTCGGTGATGAGCGGACGAAGCTGGGGCAATTCTAGAATTTGATGACGGAACGGTTCGCCGTCATTTCCCGCTAGGGCTTCCCCACAGTTCAGGCAAATCGTCGGACGATGATCTACGCTGACATCTTCGGCGGACAAGTCATAGAATTTTATTGCATGGCCACCATGACCCGGTTGTCCGCCACGTTTCTTTGTACTTTTTTCCTGGACGGTAAAGCCTTTTTTCTGAAAGCCATCTTGCGACGGTGGCTTGGATGAGTTCTGGGAATTTTGGCGCAGTTGTTCTTCAATTCGACTCAATCGGTCTTTCAATTCTTGATTCTCTGCCATCAGATACCCCACCAACGTCTGAATACTCGCTGGAGTGTTTGCCCAATCTCCTGGGTCTATTTCTATTCCGGCGATCTGAGGGATTTGAATCATAATTCTCAATCTAACCTGAAAAACTGGCCTCAAACGTTAATTCTTCGTTACCCACTGGAAGGCTTACTAGCAATGAATTCTTCTGTACCCATTTTTCGTAAATCGGCAAGGCATTCTTGATATCGATTCCAGTCTCTAAATATGTCTAGTTCTACTTCTGCACCATCAAGGAACTCTCGAATCTTACTAAGACTAATCTGAGACAATGGTTGCTCAGAAGCTGTTATTAATTTAGTAAAGTTTGGAAAGGAATTTTGTAGAAAATCAAATCCCTGTCTAATGAGGTATTTAGCATCTTTTAACTCATACTGTAAAGTTACTAACTCAGTAGTAAGATGATAATCTGATATTACAAGAGCAACCTGTTCTTTTTCTAGTGAATGATTCAAAAGTCCTTCAATCCAAGTCAAGGCTAGATTAATTCTATTAAGATCAATTTGAGTTCTATTTTCATAATAAAGAGGAGAAAACGCTAGATACTGATCTCCTTGAATTTCTATGCAAAGCTCTTTATAATCTAAAAACTTTTGAATATCCTTAATTAACTGTGAATAACCAAATAAGAAAGAAATTAAAAAAGAAAATCTTGTTTTGTGATTGCGACATAGAAATACTGTGCGGTGTATTTTCCAATAACCTTTTTTGAAAAATCGGAATACATTTCCATACTTTTGTCGAAGCTTCTGAAGTATTAAGGTAGAATCCAATTTCTGTATAGCAGGATTATATTTTCCCGTAGTGATTCTAGTTTATGAACGAGATCTAGATGTTTATCTTGCAAATCAACATAAGATTGCTGTAAATTTGATAAGTCTATTTGATTCCATTCTTGTGGTAGCAAAGATGGCTTACCAATCACATGGATTATAGAATTCTCCCATCTTTCAATATCCCGTTCAAATATAGGATGTGGTGAACCTAAGATCTGATTTACTCGGATAGAGATTTTATAAATCCAGTCAATACCACGACGAAGATTTGTAATTTCTATTTCTAACTTAGCTCTTTCTTGAGAGGATTTTAAAGTGCATCGACTATTACTCCAAAGAGTTTTCTTTTCTCCCCGAAAGAAAGCATCAAAGCACTCTAATGTTTCTAATTTAAGTTTCACATTTCTTAAATGAGCTAATGACCATTTCTCAATGTTTGCGATACTAAATTTTACTAAAGGAATTCCTTCACGTTCAAACCGTAGTAAATCTCCATAAATCTCAAAAGCAGATTTCTCAATAGTTTTCCAATATTGATGAAGCTGTTCTGGATGCTGATTTATAATCTTTTTATCATTTCGTAAACTTTCAAAAAATGAATCTAAAACTTTATCTTCACAGTATTCCGCTAAATGCTCAACTGTTTCTACTAATGATCGACTGAATCCTTTCTTACTTACAGTCTCTTTTTTATGAAGATTTAGACAAAGATTGCCTAAGCCACATTGACGTAATTTTCTTGAAACAACTTCTAGAGCACCTGGTTTTTCAGCAACTAGTAAAACTCTCTTTTTCTGAGAAACTAGCTCAACAATTATATTAGTGATTGTTTGACTTTTCCCAGTACCAGGTGGTCCTTGTGTAACAAAGCTTAAGCCTTGATTTGCATTTTCAATTACGATTTGTTGACTAGAATCAGCATCTAAGACTTGAAAGAATGATTTTGGATGTTGTGTATCCAAATGCTTAGGATTGGGAATAATAAAGTTTTGTGGTTCACAAGAACTTAAATCATTTGCAAATCCCATCAAGATAGGGTGTTTAGTAATCTTATCTGCACAGTCTTCTAAGTCTTTAAGCATCGCAGCTTTAGGACGTTCAAATAATGCCAAATATGCCGTAGGTTCAATTTTTCATGTCTTCTGTTCAAAAATATCTTCCTGAACTTGATCAATAAGATCGTTATAATTTAATGATTGCCCTATAGGAATATCACGAAGGGTAATGCCATGTTCATTATTGAGGGCATAGATTAAAACAGGATTAAGTAAAAAGTCTTCATTGATAACAGTCAATATATATTCATCTCGCTTCTTCACCTTCTGTAGCTCAACTGGTATCAATAGTATAGGCAAACTATTCTTTGATTTACCTCCACTTTCCCAAGTCAGCATACCGATCGCAATAAAGAGGCAATTTACTCCTTTCTGCCTTTGCATATCATTCGCACTTTTACAGAGTTGTTTAAGAATTGTGATGCGTTCTAAACCTTCTGGTTCTGTTTGTTGATCCGTAATCTTGATCGATTTTTCTTCATTAACAAGATCTTGAAATAATTCAGCGGCGGGTATAAGAAACTTTATTGCTTTCTTCATACTTGTATTAAAGTTGAACAATGCATTGTCTCCTCTCACTCCAGCAAGTCTTTCTTTCCAATGTTGGATCTTCTGGTGAATTTCTGGAGATATTACACTTGACATAAAGACCCTCTTAATAATGACAATCTAAAAGAATCAAGATTCAGGTGGTAGGTGCCTGAAATTATATTGATTGAGCATAAAAATTAACTAAGTACAGGACAAAAACTGAATGGCTTGCAATAGCTGCTGTCTGGCGATATTGAAATTGATCATGCCATCTCGAATATGGTCACAGCCGACTCGAAAAACACTTTTTGCCTTGCGACCGTGATTCTTAATCGGAATCGGGGTTTGAACCGTTAGCCATTCTCCCACTCGAATCGCCCAAACCATCGCTAGCGTTAAGAGCGCCACTAACTTACTCAATCGCTCCATCTCTCTCAGATGAGTATCCTCCAGATTGAATCCACGGGATTTTAGGATGCCAAATAGCGTCTCTATTCCCCAACGTTTCCCATAATCCGAGATTGCAGTCTCGACCGATTGTTGAGTCACAATGATCATCAATTCTCCATCCAGCAATTTCAGGGCGGCCACCTGGACCCAATGCCCCCACAATCGACGTTCGCGCTTTAAAATTCGATGTTCGCCCATCTTTAATCCCTCAAAAAGTCGTTTGCCATTGATGGACTGTTCTCCATCAAAGAGCCGTTCGGTCTCCCGAATCCGGATGCGGAACGGTATCTTCGGGTCGTTTAATAGATATCTGAACCCATCACTGCCCACAAACTCTCGCTCGGCAGTCAACGAAGCCACTTTGACCTCTGGAAACAGGTCTCGAAACTCCTCCATCAGCAGAATTCGCTCA
>ENA-OBIO01000555-OBIO01000555.1-metagenomes-genome-assembly--contig:-NODE-555-length-19006-cov-5.03166_pt1 | contig 19006 bp, 21 predicted proteins | sample MGYA00153383_OBIO01 | MGnify analysis MGYA00153383 | reverse complement strand
GGCGCGGGCCTGGGGACGGCCGAGTCGGCGCAGCACTGGCAGCGGCGGGCTGCGGTGCGGCCGGCTGTGACGGAGCAGACTGTGACCCAGCAGGCTGGCCGGTAGCGGCCTGGGCCGGGCGCGGCACCGGGGGCTGCGGCGTGGACGGCCGCGCGGGGCTCGGCATCGGCGCGCCTGGGCGGGCTGCGGACAGGCCGGCCGGGGCCTGCGGGGCTGGCCGGGACGCTGCGGCTACCGACGGTGCAGGCGCTGCTGGTGCGGGCGCTGCCGGTGCTGCCGGGAAGGCCTCGCGCAACTTGCGCGCGACGGGCGCCTCGATCGTGGACGAGGCTGACTTCACGAACTCGCCATTGTCCTTCAACCAGGACAGGACGTTCTTGCTCTCAAGACCAAGCTCTTTCGCGAGCTCGTGGACGCGGGCCTTTCCGGGCACGGGACTCCTGTCTGGCCCGGGGCGCCCCCGTGCCGAGGTGCTAGTGCACGGTCTTGCTCAAGACCGCGATGGTGCGAGACGTGCGGGTCGTGCCGTGCGCCCTGATGACATGGACGGTCATGTGGGCTGGCTCATCGAGTGCTGCTCAAGGCGGTGCCTGCTCTCGTCGGGCTGATCCGTCAGGTGCCGTGCTGTCGTGCTGGTACGAGATCACATGCTGCCGAACGGCTGTCACGTCGAGCGGTCCCGCCAAGCGTAGGGCCCGGGGGAACGCCCGCCGCTTGTCGGCGAGGGCGACGCATCGTGAGTCGAGGTGCACGGATGCGCCTCGCCCCGGTAGGCGCCCGGCCGGGTCGGGGACGAGGTCGTCACCGACCGCGACGACACGCAGCAGGGAAGCCCTCACCGCCTTCGCCCGGCAGCCGACACACGTGCGCTCCGGGCCCGGGAGGCGGGCCGCTGCAGAGTCTAGCGCTTCGGCGCTGCGGGGCCGGGCGGTGTTCCTACGGCGGGCTACGGTGCTTCCCCGCCTGTGCCCGCACTGTCAGGGGCCGCCTCTGCGGGGTTGGGGGCGGCGTCGCTGCGGATGTCGATGCGCCAGCCGGTGAGCCGCGCGGCAAGCCGAGCGTTCTGCCCCTCCTTGCCGATCGCCAGTGACAGCTGGTAATCGGGTACGACGACCCGCGCCGAGCGCATGACCGCGTCGACGACCTGCACGCTGGACACCCGGGCAGGCGAGAGCGCGTTGCCGACGAAGCGCGCCGGGTCAGCTGCCCAGTCGACGATGTCGATCTTCTCGCCGTGCAGCTCTGCGGTGACGGCCCGCACCCTGGAGCCGACCGGCCCGATGCAGGCGCCCTTGGCTCCCAGCCCCTGCACGGTCGACCGTACGGCGATCTTCGTCCGGTGACCGGCCTCCCGTGCGAGCGCGACGATCTCCACCGAGCCGTCGGCCACCTCGGGGACCTCCTGGGCGAACAGCCCGCGTACCAGGTCGGGGTGGGTGCGCGAGACGGTGACCGACGCGCCGTGCTGCCCGCGGGCCACCGAGATGACCCGGCACTTCAGCCGCGATCCGTGCTCGTAGACCTCGCCGGGTACCTGCTCGGACGGCGGCAGGACGGCCTCGAGGGCGTCCTCGGCCTGCCCGAGTTTGACCATGACATTGCGGTTGGGGGGGGCACCGGGCCGCTGGCCGGCCTGCTGCACGATGCCCGAGACGACGTCGCCCTCCCGGCCCGACCACTCGTCATGGCTCTGCTCGCTCTCCGCCTCGCGCAGCCGCTGCAGGATCACCTGGCGGGCGGTGCTGGTGGCGATCCGCCCGAAGCCGTCCGGCGTGTCGTCCCATTCCCGCACGACCGCGCCGTCCTCGGCGAGCTCCTGGGCCAGCACCCGGGCGTCGCCACTGCCGCGGTCCAGCTCGACGCGGGCATGCGCCTGCGATCCCTCCGTGTGCCGGTACGCCGTCAGGAGCGCCGACTCGATGGCCTGGCAGACCAGGTCGAACGAGATGTCCTTCGCGCGCTCGAGCCCCCGCAGCGCAGCCATGTCGATCTTCACGCTTCCGCCTCGACGTGGTCGTCGACGTAGTCGTCGACGTCGCTGCCCTCCGAGAACGCGCCGTCCGCACGCGTGAACTCCACCTGCACCTGGCCGCTGACCACCTCACCGAACAGCAGGCCGCGCCCGCCGAGCTGTACGCCGGTGTCGTCCGCTGCTGTCAGCCGCGCGGTCACGGTGCTGCCGTCAGTCAGGCGCGCCGTGACCAGCCGGCCGACGTTGCGTCGCCAGTGCCGCGGCGCGCTCAGCGGCCGGTCGACGCCGGGCGAGCTGACCTCCAGCACGTATGCCCCGCCGAGCAGCGCAGGCTCACGGGCATCGATGTCGTCCAGGGCGTCGGACACCGCACGGCTGACGTCGGCGACATCGTCGAGGGTGGTGCCACCGTCCTTGTCGACGAGCATCCGCACCACCCGCCGCCGACCGGCGGGGATGACGTCGAGGCCCTCGAGGTCGTGGCCGGTGCCGACGACGACCGGGCCGAGCAGCTGGGACAGGCGGGGGACGGCCGCGACCATGAAGGCCTCCTGCCTGTGTGGTTGTGCGTGCCTGGTGGGTGTGCCTGTGTGGCGCCGAGCGTACCGGGGCGCTGTGGTTGCCTGAACCGGTGGACACGCTCGGGCCGAGCCGCCGGGCGGTCCTGCTCACCGGGCTCGTCGTGCCGCTGGCGGCCTGCACGCGCGCTGCCGCTCCGGGGCCGCGGCCGGTCGAACCGGACGTCGCATTGCGGTCCGCGGCGGCGGGCCGCGAGGTGGCGCTGCTGTCGGCGTACGACCGGGCCCTGGCCACCGCGTCGGCGGCCCGGGCGCCCGGCCTCGCCGCGCTGCGCGGCGAGCACGCAGACCACCTGACTGCGCTCGGCGGCGGCTCGCCTGGCCCGGATGCGAGCGCCGCTGCGTCGGCTGCGCCGTCGCCGACCATGGCCGATCTGCTCGCTGCCGAGGCGGCCGCCCAGACCGCCCACGGCGCGGCGGTGTCGGCGGCCTCCCGCGCCCTCGCCGGCGTGCTCGCGACACTGTCAGCAGCCGAGGCCGCCCACGCGGTGGCCCTGTCGGCCCTCCCGGCGCCATGACCGGTCCTGCCGGCCTGCGGAGCTTGGGACGCGGGACGCGGCCGTGAGCGAGGAGGTGGAGCTGCTGCAGACGCTGCTGGCCGCCGAGCATGCGGCCGTCTACGGGTACGGGGTGCTCGGCGCCCGGCTGGCCGACGCCGGGCGCGAGCTGGCCCAGCAGGCCGACGACGCGCACCGCGCTCGGCGGGACGGCCTCGCCGTGCTGCTCCGGGCCCGCGCGGCGCGGGTGCCACCGACCCTGGCGGCGTACGACGTCGCGGTGGCGGGCGCCCCAGAGGCGCTTGCGCTGGCCGTCCGCCTGGAGGAAGGCCTCGGGGTGCGCTGGCGCGATCTCGTCGGCGGCACCGACGACCCGGCGCTGCGCATTCTGGGGCTCAGCGGGCTCACCGAGACGGCCGTCCGCGCCGCACGGTGGCGCCTTGCCGGCGGGCTGCGACCGGGGACGGTGGCGCTGCCCGGCGTCGCCCGGACGGACTAGTCCGCCTGGGCCATCGAGCGACTGCGGGCCTGCCCCGAGGACAGGGACATGTCCACCGCAGCCTGCTCCCCCGCCCCCCGCCCCTCGTCGGACCGCGCGCTGCAGCGCTGGCTCGACCCGACCGAGCTCGAGCGCCGCCTCGAGGCCTACCTGCTGATCGCGCGCAAGGTCAACATCTAGCGCCACGCGTCCACGACGTCGAGCAGGCCGGCCAGCCCGGTCAGCGTGGCGTCCGGAACGACGTCGAACTGCTCTACCGGCCGCCCGCTCAAAAGGACGGCCCGTAAGCCGGATCGCTGCGCGCCCCACACGTCGTCCCGCGGCCGGTCACCGACGAATACCGCCTCATCGGCACGTACGCCGACCGCGTCGAGCAGTGCACCGAACGCCGCAGGGTGCGGCTTCATGTGCGAAAGCTCGCAGGTGTAGAGCCGCACGTCGAGCAGCTCGAGCAGCCCCGCCTCGTCGAGCCAGCGCTCGTGCAGCGCCCTCGGCCAGTGCGTGTTGGACAGCAGCCCGGTGCGCAGCCCCCGGTCCCGGAGCCCCCTGAGCACACCTGCGGCGGCAGGGTCGTGCGCAACGGTCGCCTCCCATGCGTCGTGGTAGGCCAGCAGCGCCCCGGCGACGTCGAGATGGGTCTGTGCGGCGACCGATCGCACCAGTTCCTCGGTCGTGCCGCTCGTGTTCCCGTGCTCGGTGCTCACGGCCCACCAGCGCTGCTCGGCGAGAAGCAGCGCCTGCGCGACGGGCTCCGGGTCGCCCGGCGACAGCACCAGCGCCGCCGCCCGCCACATCTCGAGCAGGTCGACCTCGCGGTGCTCCGACAGCGTGCCGCCCCAGTCGAACAGCACCGCTCGCACGGTCATCGGCGCACGGTCATCGGCGCACGGTCATGCGCGGGCGATGTCGGCGACGACGGCAGCGGTCAGCCGCAGCAGGTCGGCGGGCGCCAGCTCGACCGACAGCCCTCTGCGGCCGGCCGACACCAGGACGGTGGCGTACAGCTCGGCGCTCTCGTCGACGGCCGTCCGTAACGCTGCCCGCTGGCCGAGCGGGCTGATGCCGCCGACCACGTAGCCGCAGGACCGTTCGGCGCGGGCCGGCTCGGCCATCTCGGCCCGCTTACCGCCCAGCGCTGTTGCCAGCCCCTTCAGGTCCAGGAAACCGGCCACCGGCACCACCGCACAGACCAGCTCGCCGTCGAGATCGGCGAGCAGCGTCTTGAGCATCCGCTCCGGCTCGACCCCGAGAGCCCGGGCGCCCGCCTCGCCGTACGGCCCGCCCGGCGTGCTGTCGTACGCATGGACGGTGTGGGCGACGCCCGCGCGCTCCAGCAGGCGCAGCGCGGGTGTGCTGCCCGTCAGTCGACTGCGGGTCGGCCCGCACGCACCTCGTCCGCGACCGCCAGCACCGCCTCCTCGACCGCGACCACCCGGCTGGTGTCGGCCCGCCGGTCACGCAGCTCGACGAGCCCGTCGGCGAGGGACTTGCCGACGACCAGCACACTGGGGACGCCCAGGAGCTCGGCGTCCTTGAAGGCCACCCCTGGCGAGCCGCCACGGTCGTCGAGCAGCACCGCGAGCCCCTGGGCTTCCAGCTCGTGGGCCAGCCGCTCGGCGACCTGGCTCTGCTCGCCCTTGCCCACGGCGACGACGTGCACGTCGGCGGGGGCGACACCGCGCGGCCACACCAGCCCCTTCTCGTCATGCGACTGCTCGGCGATCGCGGCGACCGCCCGCGAGACCCCGATGCCGTACGAGCCCATCGTCACGCGCACCGGCTTGCCCTCGCGGCCAAGGACGTCGAGCCCGAAGGCGTCGGCGTACTTGCGGCCGAGCTGGAAGATGTGGCCGATCTCGATGCCGCGCCCGATGGTCAGCGGCGATCCGCAGCGTGGGCACAGGTCCCCCTCGCGCACCTCTGCCGCGGGTAGCACGCCCGACGGCTCGAAGTCACGGCCCAGCACGACGTTCAGCGCGTGCCGGCCGGCCTGGTTGGCGCCGGTCACCCACGACGAGCCGCGCACGACCAGCGGGTCGACGACGTACCGCAGCCCCGCCGGGAGGCCTTGCGGCCCGATGTAGCCCTTGACCAGGGCGGGGACAGCGTCGACGTCGGCGGGCAGCACCTCGGCGGACCCGACGTTGGCTTCGAGGCGCTTCATGTCGATCTCGCGGTCACCGGGCACCCCGATCACCAGCAGCTCGGTGCGAGCGTCCGGATACCGCAGCGTGACAACGACATTCTTCAGCGTCTGCGATGCCTCGATGTCGTGACCGAGCCCGCGTACGACATCGACCAGCGTCGCGATGGTCGGGGTGTCGGGGGTGTCGATCACCTGCATCGCAGGCTGCTCGGACGGGTCGGTCGCTGCCGGTCCGCGTACCTCGACAGCCTCGGTGTTGGCCGCGTAGTCACACGACGTGCACGACACGAAGGTATCCTCCCCGGTCGGCGCCGGCGCCAGGAACTCCTCGGACGCGCTGCCCCCCATCGCCCCGCTGACGGCCGCGACGATGCGGTAGTCCAGGCCGAGCCGCTGGAAGATCCGCTGGTAGGCGACCCGGTGGGCGTCGTAGGCGACCTGCAGGCCCTCGTCGGAGACGTCGAAGGAGTAGCTGTCCTTCATGAGGAACTCGCGGCCGCGCAGCACGCCGGCGCGCGGCCGGGCCTCGTCGCGGTACTTGTTCTGCACCTGGTAGAGCACCAGCGGCAGGTCCTTGTAGGAACTGCACTGGCTCTTGACCAGCGTCGTGAACATCTCCTCGTGCGTCGGCGCGAGCAGGTACTCGTTACCCCTGCGGTCCTTCAGCCGGAACAGCAGGTCGCCGTACTCGGTCCAGCGCCCGGAGGTCTCGTAGTGCTCCCGGGGCAGCAGCGCGGGGAACAGCACCTCCTGGGCGCCGATCCGGTCCATCTCCTCGCGGACGACGGCGGCGACCCGGTTGAGCACCTTGAGCCCGAGCGGCAGCCAGCTGTAGATGCCGGGCGCCACCCGGCGGACGTAGCCGGCCCGCACCAGCAGGCGGTGGCTCGGGACCTCCGCGTCCACCGGGTCCTCACGCAGGGTGCGCAGGAACAGCGTGGACATCCGGAGCACGGGCTCTCCTCGAGTGGACGGGTCCGCCGAGCCTAGCCAGCAGCGCAGGTCCTTTCGTACGCTCGCAGGCGTGGACCGACCTGGAGCCCCCGACGACGACGGGACGCAGTACGTCGGCGGGCTCCCGCGCGCCGACCTGGTCGACCGGCTGGTCACGCCGCGCTGGTACCACCCGGTGAGCGGCGCGGCGCTGGCGGTGCTCGTCGCAGCGTTCGCCACCCGCACGTTCGCCGTCGTGGGCATGGCCGGCGTGCTGTACACCGTCACCTTGTTCGTGCTGCCGCGTGCCTACCGGCGGGTCGTCGGTGTCTGGGTGGTCGGCGCTTCGCCGGAGGGCGCCCGGCGGGTCGGCAGGTCGCTGGCCCGGACCTGCACGGCCACTGTGCTGGTGGGCCTGCTGTCGCTGGCGAGCCCCGTCCTGCGGCTGCTCGCGGTCGTCGCCGCGGTGGTGGCGTACGTCGCCGTGCAGGTGCTGGGGAGGCGCTTCGACGAGGCGCTGCGCGAAGGGCTGCGGCACGACCCGGAGGTCGGCTTCAAGATCGAGGAGCGGGTCCCCGAGGACTGAGCCGCTAGCGTCGCGCCCGTGCTGGTGCTGCTCCCGCCGTCGGAGGGCAAGGCGACCGGCGGCACCGGCCGGCCACTGGACCTCGGCAGCCTGTCGCGCGCCGCCCTGACGCCGGTGCGGGCCCGCCTCATCGACGCGCTGCTGGCCGCCGCCGCATCGGATCCCGCCGGGCTGCGGGCCGCCCTGGGTTGCTCGGCCTCGCAGGTGGCGGATGACACCGCCCTGCTCAGCTCGCCGACGCTGCCCGCCCTCGCCCGCTACACCGGCGTCGTCTACGACAACCTGGGCTGGGCGACGATGACCGGGCCGGCGCGACGGCGGGCGGACGCCTCGCTGCTCGTGGCCAGCGCGCTGTTCGGGCTCCTGTCACCACGCGACCGGGTGCCGGCCTACCGGCTGTCCGCTGGGACGTCGCTGCCCGGCGTCGGCCCGCTGGCCGCGCTCTGGCGACCCGTCCTCGAGCCCGAGCTGGCGGCCGCCCGTGGGCTCGTCGTCGACCTGCGCTCCGGGGCGTACGCCGCCCTTGCCCGGGTCCCGTCGGCGGTGCAGGTGCGGGTGCTGCGGGACAGCGCCGGCCGGCGCACGACCGTCAGCCACGACAACAAGTGGACGAAGGGCCGGCTGGCCCGGGCGCTCTGCGAGCACGGCGCCCGGACGGCCCGCGACGTCGCCGAGGTCGCCCGTGAGCTCTGCGACGACGTCGAGGTCGACGGCCTGCGAGTCGACCTGGTGCTGCACGGACTGGCGAGCGCCCGGGGCGGCTGAGCTCCAGTGCGCCACGGACCGGGGCCGGTCAGACCTTGTGCGGGTACAGCGAGTACGTCGGGAAGTTCCCGTAGATCATGCCCTCGCCCTCGGTGACGGCCTGAACGAGCAGGTCGCCGCCGACGAAGGCGCCTTTCCACGAGGCGCCCTTGCCACCGAAGACCTCATCGCGGTCGCCTCGGCTGCGCGGCTTGTTGATCCCGACCTTGAAGGACTGCAGCTGCTCGCCGATCCGGGCGCCGAAGTCCAGGTCGTCGGTCGCGACGGACCCGACCAGCGCGCCGTTGCTGGCGTTCATGGCCGCGAGCAGCTCGTCCTCGGAGTCGACCAGCACGATCGAGTCCAGCGGCCCGAACGGCTCGGAGTGCCGGAGCGCCCAGCTCGGCGGCGGCTCGAGGACGCAGCCGGGGGCGACGTACGCGCTGGTGTCCTGGCCGGGCAGGAACCGGCCGTCTGACAGCGACCCGGCGTACAGCGGGATGCCGCCGCCGCTGACGGCCGAGGACCAGTGCTCGCGCAACTCGGCGGCCTTGCCGGCTGAGATGACCGGGCCGAACTGCAGGTCCGGCAGGTCGTCGTCGGGGTTCGCCACCGCCAGGGGGTGCCCGAACGCCAAGCCACGCACGACCGGCAGGTACATCTCCAGGAACTGCGGGAACAGTTCGCGCTGCACGACGTAGCGCGGGTAGGCGGTGCAGCGCTGCTTGGCGTACTCGAAACCCTTGCGCAGGTGCCCGGCCAGGTCGTCCCATCCGCTGTAGTCCCAGATGCCCCAGGTGTTGAGGCCCTCCTGCTCCAGCAGGTGCCGCTTGCCGGTGTCGGCAAGTGTGGTCGCGGCCTTGCGGCCGTTGGTCCGACCGCCGACGAAGGCCAGCGCCCCGATCTCCGGGCTGCTGATCAGCGCGTCACCGAGCTGCGAACCGACCCCCGACAGCAGGGTGACGGGCAGGCCGGCGCGCTTCATCATCGCGTGCGCGAGCGTCAAGGTGTGGAAACCGCCCTGCGACGGGGTCTTGGCCACGACGCCGTTGCCGGCCAGGCACTGCACCAGCTCGGCGTGCACCTGCACACTCATCGGGTAGTTCCAGGACGCGATATTGCTGACCGGGCCCGGCAGTGCGCGCCGCCCCTGCAGCTGCCGCTCGATCTCGCCGAGATACCACTGGACCCCGTCGAGCGCCCGGTCGACGTCGGCGCAGGCCAGCTTCCACGGCTTACCGATCTCCCAGACCAGCAGCAGCGCCAGGATGTCGCGGTGCTCCCGCATGCCGGCGACAGCCTCGGCGACGCGGCGCTTGCGCTCGTCGAGATCGATCCGCTGCCACGCGTCGTGCTCACGCTTGGCGGCGTGCACCGCCTCGATGGCCTCGTCGTGGCTGATCCGGGGCGGCCCCTGGATCGGCGAGCCGTCGACGGGTGATGTGTGCGGGCCGGGGTTCCCGATCGCCTTCCACTCGCCACCGGCGAGGTTGGAGATCCGGTCGGCGTCGAAGGCCTCAGGCGCGGCCGAGCGCGCGCGGGCGTAAACGTCGCTCCAGGACGTGCCTGGCTTGAGCTGCAGCGCGGGGTCTGTCTGTGTCATGGCTAGTACTGCATCACATCGCCGCCTCCTGTGACAGCCGTCACCCGACGGAGCGACCCACCGGCAGCAGGCTCAGAACAGGACGCTGGCGAAGGTCCCAGCCGGCCCGAAGCCGACCTTCGCGTAGGACCGCCGGGCGCCGGTGTTGAAGTCGTTGACATACAGGCTGATCACCGGGGCTATCCGCGCGCGGGCCAGCTCGACGACGGCGGCGGTGCCGGCGGTGCCGAGACCGCGGCCACGCAGCGCAGGGTCGACCCACACGCCCTGCACCTGGCACGCGGCCCGGGTCGCCGCCCCGATCTCGGCCTTGAACAACACCCGGCCGTCCTCGAACCGGGCGTACGCCCTGCCCTGGGCGACGAGCTCCTCGACCCGGGCTCGATACAGCGCGGCGCCGCCACCGGCGAGCGGGCTCACGCCGACCTCCTCGGTGAACATCGCGACACAGGCCGGCAGCAGCGCTTCGACCTCGGAGCGACGCACCGGGCGGACGGCCGGGTCGGCAGCGACCGACGGCGGCCCCGAGATCGCCAGCAGCGGCTGGCTGGCGCGTACCTCCCGGGCGGGTCCCCAGGCCGGTCGCAGGAGCTGCCACAGCAGCCCGACCGCGCCGGCCTCGCCGACGATGGACGAGCAGCGCCGTCCCTGCCTGCGGGCCCGGTCGCCGAAGGCGCGGACGGCCTCCGGCCCGGCCTGCACGGGCACCAGGTTGGCCCCTGCGTAGCAGAGCGCCTCGAGTCGGCCCCGCTCGCCGAAGCCCCAGACCTCCGCGCCGAGCCGCCAGCTGTCCACACCGCCGGCCAGCAGGCGCGAGGCGACGAAGACGTCTGCGATCGGGTCCACCTCGAGCAGCGCGAGTGCCTCCGGCAGGTCGCGCCCGTCGAGGACCCGCGTCGACGACGTCCTCAGCACCTCACGAGCCTAGACGCGGGCAGTCAGCCGCGACGTGGAAGCCCCGCGGCGCGTTAGGACACCGCGACCGCCGCCTGCCCCGAAGGCCCGTCGTAGGCCTCCGCGAGCCGCAGCGCCTCCTCCACCAGCGTCTGGACGATCTGCGACTCCGGCACAGTCTTGATGACCTCGCCCTTGACGAAGATCTGGCCCTTGCCGTTGCCGGAGGCGACCCCGAGGTCGGCCTCGCGGGCCTCCCCCGGGCCGTTGACGACGCAACCCATCACGGCGACCCGCAGCGGCACGGTCAGGCCCTCGAGCCCGGCCGTCACCTGCTCGGCGAGGGTGTAGACGTCGACCTGCGCGCGGCCGCACGACGGGCACGACACGATCTCCAGGCCGCGCTGCTTGAGGTTGAGCGACTCCAGGATCGCCAACCCCACCTTGACCTCCTCGACGGGCGGGGCCGACAGCGAGACCCGGATCGTGTCGCCGATGCCCTCGGCCAGCAGCGCGCCGAACGCCACAGCCGACTTGATGGTGCCCTGGAAGGCCGGGCCGGCCTCGGTGACGCCCAGGTGCAGCGGGTAGTCGCAGGCCCTCGACAGCTGGCGGTAGGCCTCCACCATGACGACCGGGTCGTTGTGCTTGACCGAGATCTTGATGTCGCGGAAGTCGTGCTCCTCGAACAGCGAGCACTCCCAGAGCGCGGATTCCACCAGCGCCTCCGGCGTCGCCTTCCCGTACTTGGCCATGATCCGCTTGTCCAGGCTGCCCGCGTTGACACCGATCCGGATCGGGGTGCCGGTCGCGCGGGCCGCGCGGGCCACCTCGCCGACCTTGCCGTCGAACTCGCGGATGTTGCCGGGGTTGACCCGGACAGCCGCGCAGCCGGCGTCGATGGCCTTGAAGATGTACTTGCTCTGGAAGTGGATGTCGGCGATCACCGGCAGCTGGCTGTGCCGGACGATCGCGGCGAGGGCGTCAGCATCGACCGGGTCGGGCACGGCAACCCGCACGATCTGGCAGCCCGTGGCGGTCAGCTCGGCGATCTGCTGGAGCGTGGCGTCGACATCTGCGGTCACCGTGGTGGTCATCGACTGGACGCTGATCGGCGCGCCGCCCCCGACGAGCACGCCGCCGACATCGATCTGCCGGGTCGCCCGGCGGGGGCTCAGCACGGGCGGCGGCAGCGCGGGCATGCCGAGGCTGACGGGGACGGTCACGAGGGCAGCCTCACGGGGTTGACGATGTCGGCGCCGATGAGCAGCAGCGTGAAAAGCAGGAACGTCCCCGCCACGCCGTACGTGATCGGCAGGAGCTTGTTGTAGTCGACCCGCCGGATCGGTCCGGCGTAGCCGCGGGCCCGCCGCAGCTTGTCGCGGGCGCTCTCGAACCACACGACGGCGATGTGACCGCCATCCAGCGGCAGCAACGGCAGCAGGTTGAACAGCCCCACGAACAGGTTGAGGCTGGCGACGATGAGCACCAGGTTGAGAGACTTGAAGCCCCAGGACTCCTGCTGCTCAAGGACCTGCCCGCTGATCCGGCCGGCTCCGACGATCCCGATGAACCCAGCGGGGTCGCGGTTGGGGCTGTAGATCTTGGTGATCGAGCCGAGCTTGCTGGTCAGACTTGTGACGATTCCCTGCCCGAACAGCTTCAGCGTGTTGCCGCTGGCCGCCAGGCTCGGGCCGAGCCCCTCCCGCACGACGTCCTGGCGCTGCTGCACGCTGATGCCGATGGTCCCGGCGCTGACCCGCTTCGTGGCGTCCAGCAGGTCGACCCGGCTGATCGCGGCGGGTATGACCGAAAGCGTGACGGTGCCGCCCGCCCGCCGGACGTCCAGGCGGACCGGCTGGTCGGCAGCTGCGCGGAGCGCCAGGGTGAGGTCGCGGCCGTTGGCGAGTGCCTTGCCGTCGACCGCGGTCACGATGTCGCCCACCTGCAGCCCGGCTGCCCTCGCCGGTGCCGGGCGGGCGTCGGGCAGTGCGCACACCTGGTCGGCGGCGACGTCCGGCTTGCCGGGCCCGGGGTCGCTGGCGACGCAGTCGGCCAGGCGCCCGACGGCTGGGCTGATCTCCTGCGGTACGCCGAGCGCGAAGATGCCGCCCAGGACCAGTACTCCTGCAATGATGAAGTGCATGGTGGAGCCGGCCGCGAGCACCACCGTCTTCTGGCCGGCCGGGAAGCGGAAGAACGCCCGTGACTCGTCGCCGGGCTCGAGCTCCTCCAGCGGGGTCATTCCGATGATCTTGACGAAGCCGCCAGCCGGGACCGCCTTCACGCCGTACTCGGTCTCCCCGCGCCGCCGGGAGAACAGCGTCGGGCCGAAGCCGACAAAGAACTGCGTCGCCTTCATGCCGTAGTGCCGGGCGGTCAGGAAGTGGCCGGCCTCGTGCAGGACAACCGAGACCAGCAGCGCCACGAAGAACACCACCGCACCGACCAGGTAAGCGCCGTGCCCGCTGCTGACAGCAAGCGCAACGAGCAGCGCCCCGACCAGCAGGGTGCCAAGACCCCGCAGCTTGCTCACGCCCGCGTCCTCTCGATCAGCTCCTGGGCGCGGTGCCGCGCCCACTGCTCCACGTCCAACACCTCGGCCAGGTCGGGTGCTTCCCTGAAGGGATGTGACGTCAGGACGTCGGCGACCGTGTCGACGACGGCCAGGAATGGCAGCCGGCCGGCCAGGAACGCGGCGACGCACTCCTCGTTCGCGGCGTTGAGCACTGCGGGCGCCGTACCACCCCGTCGGCCGGCGTCCTTGCAGAGCCCGACTGCCGGGAAGGCGGCGCCGTCCAGCGGCTCGAACTGCCAGGTCGTCGGCGTCGTCCAATCCAGGCCGTACGACGCCCGGGGCAGCCGGTCGGGCCAGCCCAGCGCCAGGCCGATCGGCAGCCGCATGTCCGGTGGGCTGGCCTGGGCCAGCGTCGAGCCGTCGACGAACTCCACCATCGAGTGCACCAGCGACTGCGGGTGCACCACGACGTCGAGGGCGTCGTACGGCACCCCGAACAGCAGGTGCGCCTCGATGACCTCGAGGCCCTTGTTGACCAGGGTCGCGGAGTTGACGGTGATCACCGGGCCCATGTCCCAGGTCGGGTGGGCCAGCGCCTGCGCGGCCGTGACCTGGCTCAACGAGTCGCGGCTGCGGCCGCGGAACGGCCCGCCGCTGGCGGTGAGCACCAGTCGGCGCACCTCGGCGGCGCGACCGCCGCGCAGGCACTGCGCGAGCGCACTGTGCTCGGAGTCCACCGGCACGATCTGCTCGCGGTACGGCGTGACGAGCGGCCCGCCCGCGACCAGGCTCTCCTTGTTGGCCAGCGCGAGCGTCCGGCCGGCCGACAGGGCCGCGAGCGTCGGCGCGAGGCCCACCGACCCGGTCATCCCGTTGAGCACCACATCGCACGGCCAGGCCGCGAGCTCGGTCATCGCGTCGGGGCCGGCCAGGATCTTGGGCAGCCGGTAGTCGCCGCGGGAGTACCCCCCGGCCTGCGCGGCGGCGTAGAAGGCCAGCTGCAGGTCCTGCGCAGCGCTCGCCCTGGTGACCGCGACGACCTCGACGCCGAGCTCCAGGGCCTGCCGGGCGAGCAGCTCGACCCGGCCACCGCCTGCGCCGACGCCCACCACCCGCAGCCGGTCGGGGTTCTCGCGTACGACATCGACTGCCTGGGTGCCGATCGACCCGGTCGACCCGAGCAGCACGACCTCGCGGGGGGCGTGCTGGGTGTCGGTCACGTGAGCAGTCTCCCAGGTGCACCGGCGTGCGCCCGCCGACCGCGCAGGCAATGATCATCGCGTGGCTTCCGAGTACCGGCTCAAGCGCGGCCCCGTCATCGTCGTGCTGGCTGTCGTCGCGGTGCTCGGCGTGCTGCTGATCGGCCGCAGCTCGGTCAAACCGCAGGTCGACGTCTATGGCGCCATCACCGTCCCGGACGCCTACGACGGGACGACGTACGCCTTCGACGGGCTGGTGTGCCTGCGCGCCAGCTCGATCGGGGCCCGGATCGGCGGGTCCGCGGACAGCGGCGACACCCGGATCGGGCTGCGCCCCGACGGCGCCCCTGTCACGGTCGCCTACCCGGTGCGGATGGGCGACATCCGACCGCTCTCGGGCACCCAGGTGTCGGCCGGCGACCAGCAGTGCACCCGGGTGCTGGTGACCCCGCACGGCCAGGGGCAGCGCCGGGCCGGCGCGGTCCGGGTGTCCTTTCGCTACGGTCCCTTCGGGCTGCTGCGCTCCACCGCGACTGTCGTACCGCCGGTGACCCTGCAGGTCACCGGCACCGGCACCGACCCGCGGACCGGGGCCTGAGGGCCGGCTCGGGCGCCGGTCAGACGTCGGCGGCGGCCAGCTGGCCGCAGGCCCCGGCGATCTCCTGTCCGCGGGTGTCACGCACAGTCGTGGCGATGCCGGCGGACCGCAGCCGCCGGACGAACTCACGCTCGACCGGCTTGGCCGAGGCGTCCCACTGCGAGCCGGGCGTCGGGTTCAGCGGGATGAGGTTCACGTGTACGAGCTTGCCGCGCAGCAGCCGGGCGAGCAGGTCGGCGCGCTGCGGCTGGTCGTTGACGCCCCCGATCATGGCGTACTCGATCGACAGCCGGCGACCGGTCGTGCGGGTGTAGCCCAGGGCTGCGGCCAGCACCTGCTTGACCGGCCAGCGGGTGTTGACCGGGACCAGCGTGTCGCGCAGCTCGTCGTCGGGTGCGTGCAGCGACAGGGCGAGGGTGACCTGCAGACCCTCCCGGGTCAGCTTCTCGATCGCCGGGACGACCCCGACGGTCGAGACGACGACGTTGCGCTGCGACAGGCCGAGCCCGTACGGCGCGGGGTCGGTGAGCCGCCGGACGGCGCCGACGACCCTTGCATAGTTGGCCAGTGGCTCACCCATCCCCATGAACACCACGTTGGTGACCCGCTCGCCGGCCCGCAGGACCTGCTCCACGATCTCGCCGGTCGACAGGTTGCGGGTCAGGCCGGCCTGGCCGGTGGCGCAGAACGGGCAGGCCATCCCGCAGCCGGCCTGGCTGCTGACGCAGACGGTCGTCCGGTCGGCGTACCGCATCAGCACCGACTCGACGAGCGTGCCGTCGTGCAGCCGCCAGACGCTCTTCCGGGTGGCGCCGCCGTCGCAGTCGATCTCGCGGGCGATGCTCAGCAGGTCGGGCAGCAGCGGCGCGAGGCGTTCGCGCGAAGCGGCACCCAGGTCCGACATCTGCGTCAGGCCACGGCCGGCGAACACGTGCCGCGACAGCTGTTCGGCCCGGAACGGCTGCTCACCCAGGTCGACAACGGCGGATCGGCGGCCCTCCGCGTCGAGGTCGAGCAGGTGCCGCGGCGGCAGTCCCCTGCGCGGTGCGTCGAAGACGAGCGGCAGGGCGGTCACCTGCAGCTCAGCGCCGGTCCGGCCGCAGACCTTCCCGCGCGGCTCATGGCAGGCCGACGAAGGCCAGCAGCAGCAGCCAGGCGACCGGCGCCGTCGGCAGCAGCGAGTCCAGCCGGTCCATCAGGCCGCCATGCCCGGGCAGCAGCGCGCCCATGTCCTTGATGCCGATGTCGCGCTTGATCATCGACTCGCCGAGGTCGCCGAGCGTGGCCGTGCACACGACCGCCAGGCCATACACCGCGCCGAGCAGTGGGGAGGTGTGGAACAGCGTGGCGAAGAAGATGGCACCGGCGACGGCGCAGGCCAGCACCGAGCCACCGAAGCCCTCCCAGGACTTCTTGGGAGACACGCTCGGGGCCATCGGGTGCTTGCCGAACAACACGCCCGCGGCGTACCCCCCGACGTCGCTGCAGACCACTGTCGCGACGAACGCGGTCACCCGTCGCGGCCCGTCGGACGGCTGCGCCAGCAGCGCGGCGAAGCCGAGCAGGAACGGCACGTACACCGCCGTGAAGGTGGCCGCGGTGACGTCGCGCAGGTAGCCGGGCGCGGACGCGGGCAGCCGCCAGAGCAGGCAGCCGGTCGTGGTGAGCATCAGCGCCAGCACGAGCGCGCCGGCGCCCTCGCGGTAGGCCAGCACGATCATCGTCGCGCCGCCGACCAGCAGCACCGGCAGCGGCGGGCGGACCCCGAGGGTGCGCAGCGCGAGGACCATCTCGCGGGTGGCGACGACCGACGCGCCCACCAGCACCCCGATGAAGACCCAGCGTGCCGGGGAGAACAGCGGGACCGTGATGAGCAGCCCGAGGGCGAGACCGACCCCGATCGCTGCGGGCAGGTTGCGGCCGGCGCGCCCCGGCAACCGGCCGGTCGTCGTTCCGGTAGGGGTTGCCACTAGACCTCGAGGAGCTCGGCTTCCTTGTGCCGCAGCAGTTCGTCGACGTTCGCGACGTACTGCGACGTCGTCTTGTCGAGCTCCTTCTCCGCGCGGGTGACCTCGTCCTCGCCCGTCTCGCCGTCCTTGACCAACCGGTCGAGCTCGTCCTTGGCCTTGCGGCGGATGTTGCGGATGGACACCTTGGCGTCCTCTGCCTTGTGCCGCGCAACCTTGATGAACTCGCGTCGGCGCTCCTCGGTCAGCTGCGGGAAGCTGATCCGGATGACGGTGCCGTCGTTGGTCGGGTTGACGCCGAGGTCGGAGTCGCGGATTGCCCGTTCGATCGAGCCCATCGAGCCCTTGTCGTACGGCGTGATGACCGCCATCCGCGGCTCGGGCACGGTCAGCGACGCGAGTTGGATGACCGGGGTCATCGCGCCGTAGTAGTCCACGACGATTTTGTTGAACATTGCCGGAGTAGCCCGGCCGGTACGGATCCCGCCGAAGTCGTCCTTCGCGACCGTCACGGCCTTGTCCATGCGCTCCTCGGCGTTGAGGAGGGTGTCGTCGATCACTGCTGCTCTCCGCTCACGAGGGTGCCGATCTTCTCACCGCGGACGGCCCGGCCGATGTTGCCATCCTCGAGCAGGTTGAACACGACGATCGGCAGTGCGTTCTCCATGCACAGAGCGAAGGCTGCCGCGTCAGCCACCTTCAGGTTGCGCGTGAGCACCTCCTCGTAGCTGACCCGGTCGAACTTGACGGCCGCCGGGTTGGCCCGGGGGTCGTCGTCATAGACCCCATCGACGCGTTTGGCCATCAGCAGGACCTCGCAGCCGATCTCCAGCGCACGCTGTGCAGCGACGGTGTCGGTGGAGAAGAACGGCATCCCCGCACCGGCGCCGAAGATCACGACTCGACCCTTCTCCAGGTGCCGCATCGCGCGCCGCGGGATGTACGGCTCGGCCACCTGGCCCATCGTGATCGCCGTCTGTACGCGGGTTGCGACGCCCGCCTGCTCGAGAAGGTCCTGCAGCGCCAGGCAGTTCATCACCGTGCCGAGCATGCCCATGTAGTCCGCGCGGGCCCGGTCCATTCCCCGCTGGGCGATCTCCGCCCCGCGAAAGAAGTTGCCACCGCCGACCACGATGGCGATCTGCACGCCACTGCGCGCCACGTCGGCGATCTGGCGCGCGATGTCGGAGACCACGTCCAGGTCCAAGCCGATCGAGCCGCCGCCGAACACCTCGCCTGAGAGCTTGAGCAGCACCCGGCGATAGACGGGACGGGAGGCCACACCCTGGGTCTCGCGCACGGGTGCGGCCTCCTCGACGACGTACGGGCTGGGGCTGGTGATCGGCAGACTAGGCCTGGCCAACCTTGAAGCGGGCAAAGCCCTTGACCTCGACGCCGGCCTCCGACAGCACCTTGGCGACGGTCTTCTTGGCGTCCTTGGCAAAGGCCTGCTCCAGCAGGACCGCCTCCTTGAAGAAACCGTTGACCCGCCCCTCCACGATCCGGGCCAGCGCAGCTTCGGGCTTGCCTTCCTGTTTGGCGGTCGCCTCGGCGATCGAGCGCTCCTTGGCGACGACCTCCTCGGGCACCTCCTCACGACTGATGTACGTCGGCGAGAACGCTGCGATGTGCTGGGCCAGGTCCTTGGCGACGTCCGACTGCTCTGCTGACAGCTCGACCAGCACGCCGAGCTGCGGGGGCAGGTCGGGGTTGGTCTTGTGCAGGTAGAGCCCGACGTACGCGCCGTCGAAGCTCACCACGCGGCGGGCCTCGATCTTCTCGCCGAGCAGCGCACCGGCATCGGCCAGGACGTCCTTCAGAGCCGCGCCGTCCACGGTGATCGACGACAGGTCGTTGCTGCCCTGCGCGGCGTCGATGACCTGGGCGGCGAGGGCCTGGAAACGCTCGCCCTTGGCGACGAAGTCGGTCTCGCAGTTGAGCTCGAGCATGGTCCCGCCGGTGCTGCCGGCAAGGACGGCGATGACGAGGCCGTTGCTGGCAGCGCGGCCTTCGCGCTTGGCGACGCCCTTCAGTCCCTTGATGCGCAGGAACTCGATCGCCTTGTCGTAGTCGCCGCCCGCGTCCACGAGCGCGTTCTTGCAGTCAGTCATGCCCGCGCCCGTGGCCTCGCGGAGCTTCTTGATGTCGGCAGCGGTGACAGCCATGTCTTCTCTCGGATGTGAGGGTCTGGTTGACGGGAGCGCCGCGGTTCCCCGGGCAAGGGACCCGCGGCGCCGGGACGGGCTAGGCGACGGGCGGCTCGGCCGCCGCG
>ENA-OBIO01000554-OBIO01000554.1-metagenomes-genome-assembly--contig:-NODE-554-length-19031-cov-8.20478_pt1 | contig 19031 bp, 9 predicted proteins | sample MGYA00153383_OBIO01 | MGnify analysis MGYA00153383 | reverse complement strand
GGGAGTTTACCTTAAAGTTTCCGAGGCGCGATTGAGGATTTTTTAAAGATTTTCATAAAAAATATTATAACTACGTTTCCAAATTAAAAACTTCGTTTTTAATATTAATAAAGTTTTCTATTTTTAAATTTAAAGCTTTGCTTTAAACAAAGTTTCTTCCCCAAGGCTTCGTCTGAAAGACGAACCTTTGTTACAAGCGAAGCTTGTAATTTAGGGAAGCCTCACCTCTAACTCTGAAATAGTAAGGTTAATAAGCTTTGCTTGTTTCCCCCCCCGCATCCTGGAAGGGCAAGGTTAACAAGCAAATCTTGTTTACTCTAGGGTAAACACAGAAATACGCCTTGCGGAAATCTCACTCTAAAAAAGGAAGGTTACCAATTAGAGGCAATAAGACTCTTATTTTGTATGTTTGAAGACTTCTAAGTTTTCAGTTAATGAATAATCGTAGCAGAGTTAGTTTCCTACCACTACCGAATTTTATTTTTTAGGTTATTAAAATAAATTTCTATTTCCCATGATCAATTCTAAATCTAATTATAATTTTCGATTAAATAATACTTCTCCTATCTTCCAATTTTTGGTAAAATCTAATTCTAAAAAAAATAGAATATCTTCGTCTTACGATAATTCTATTTCGGTTAGCTCTTCTACTTTTTATAATTGGAGGCTAGAATTGCCAAGGAACATCATAAAACATGGATCTAGAGCTCTTGATATTGCTCCAAAACGACGAGAAATCACTAATTATTCAAGAAGAATAATTATTTCTAGAATATCAGCAGGTAAGACTGAAGTCGCTAATTCGATGAATATTATAAATTCAAGAGTTATAGTCATTACTTCTGGTAAAGGTGGAGTTGGTAAAACAACCGCTACGGCTAATTTAGGTATGTCAATAGCAAGATTAGGCTATAAAGTTGCTCTGATTGATGCAGATATCGGTTTAAGAAATTTAGACTTACTGTTAGGTCTGGAGAATAGAATTTTATATACTGCAATGGATATTTTAGAGGGACAATGTCGGCTTGATCAAGCTTTAATTCGTGATAAACGATGGAAAAATTTATCAATATTATCTATCTCAAAAAATAGACAGCGGTATAACGTTACTCGTAAAAATATGGAAAATTTAGTTAATTCAATTTCTTCACTAGGATATCATTTTATTTTAATTGATTGTCCTGCTGGAATTGATGTAGGTTTTATTAATGCTATTTCACCTGCTGATGAAGCATTAATTGTAACTACACCGGAAATTACTGCAATTCGTGATGGTGATCGTGTCGCAGGACTTTTAGAAGCTAATGGTATTTATAATGTAAAACTTCTAGTTAATAGGGTTCGTCCAGATATGATTCAGCGTAATGATATGATGTCAGTTCGAGATGTTCAAGAAATGTTAGGAATACCTTTACTTGGGGCAATACCAGAAGATAACCATGTTATAATTTCGACTAATCGAGGTGAACCATTAGTATTGAAAAAAAAATTAACATTATCTGGTATTGCTTTTGAAAACGCAGCTCGCAGATTGATTGGAAAACAGGACTATTTTATTGATTTAACCACACCTTATAAAGGTGTTTTTCAGAAGGTTCAAGAGTTTTTTCTAGGGGGTAATGGATAAATTAGACTCCTTCACTCTATATTTTTTCTATAAATTTATTTAAAGTAAATCCCTTTTTCTGAATTTATTAAAGTTTTATATGGTTTCTTAAATAAACAAATTTTTCCTAGTATAGCAAATAATCTTAAAGCTTATGTCAGTATAGTAGGTTCCCAGATCTTAAACATCATAGCCACAACTATAGATCTTGTAACATTCCTTTCGAATCTAATTGCTACGCTATATTCTTCTTATCGCTAGTAATATATTTGGTTAGTTTAAAATATAAGTTAGTTTTTAACTATTTTAATTAATCAAATATACCTATACTCAAACAGAATTTTTAATAGAGTGTTGTCCAAGGTTTGTACAAAGTACAAGCCAGGTTTTTTCCCCCGGGGGAAACCTTCTCACAAACTAAACGTTTGTGATAAAGCTTTAAGCCGTGATCGTGAAGCACACTTGTAAATTAGAAGCACCCTTTATGTACTCGGCAAAGCATTGGAGGCTTGTAATAAAATTCTCTGTTTCTAAATTTTGTTCTTTCAGAAAAAACTGAGGTACCCGCGTAATTGGTCACTCGACTTCGAGGCACGATCCCAAATTACAACCATGTTTCTTCTTTCAGAAGAACCCTTTTGTTCACCTCATCCTCGAGGGGCAAGGTGACCCGATTTTATTTATTCACCAAGGTTCATACGAAGTAAAAATTAGGTTTTCCTTCCTGAAGAAAGATTTTCAGGAGAACCCGGCAGGATTTCTGTGAAACAGAAAATTTTATTAAAAACGAAGTTCTTAATTTAGACATTTTATATAAAATCTTTCTCTGCCAAGTTCTTTATTTTTTTAGGTTTTGTTATAATTATTCTTGTAGGTTGTATTAACTCAGAGTAATTAAATATTTTATGTATACTAACTTTATTCCATAAATTGTACTATTATATCAGTAGGACAAAGATAATATATTTATCTAAAATGACTCAAACTACTATTCTATCTATTTTTAAAAGTTTATTTTTATCCTCTTCTAGCAAAAAAGTTAAAGGCACAAGATCTTTATTTATAATGTTACAAAGTGTACCCCGATTAGCTAATAGAAAAGATCTATTTGTAAAAGTCTTTATAGTATTTTTAGAACAATAAGAGTGTACTTCGTCATTTTTATGTAGACAATCATTAAAAATACTACTATCTGATGTATAATAAAATAGGTCTAAATAGGTTAGACTTTTACCACTTAAACTCAGTATTTTCTGTTTAGCTAATAAATTAACTAGTTGTTATTCACTTTATGACCTAGCATTTAGCTTTTCTAACAGATTAAAAAAGGTTTTTATCTTTTTAAAAAGTTACGAGGAATCCGCAAGGTGGCTTTGTGATTTGGATCTTCGATCGCGCCTCGAATCTTTATAAAAGAAGATCTATAACTTATACTTTGAGTATTTTTTTTATTATAATATCATTTATGCTATTCTTAACTTTGTCCCCTAAATAATTATTAGTTCTTTTTTACTTTAGGATCGTAATAAGATAACAATAATACTTAGTCTTTTGGTTTCAACTTAACATCTGCTAATATAGCATAAAGTAAGTTGAAACCTATTTTAAAACAGTATTTAGGGTTTTACTTTACCTTTTCTTTAGGGTTCTAATTATATAGTGGTAATCTATATTTAATACTTTAAGGAGACCAAAATTAAATATGATAATTTTATATATACTTCTTGTTGATTCAAGAATAGTTACTTATATAGTTAATTAATAATAATAAAAGTTGTTATAGCTTTATTGATTTTAGCTTTAAAAAGTTGTAAAATATTAAATACATCAATATATAATTATCCTCAGTAGCTCAGTGGTAGAGCAATCGGCTGTTAACCGATTGGTCGTAGGTTCAAATCCTACCTGGGGAGATTCCAAGTAAAATGAGTATTATATTGTTCTTATATATAACAAACATATGTTTGTTCAAATCCAAAGTTGAACTTAAAGTAGTAACTAATAAGTGAAGAATCAAATATTTAGCCAATTAGTTACTACTCCAAGTATAAGATTTAGGCTATTTTAGTCAAAAGTGTTATATTTATTAATAAGCTAAACCCATACTTCTTGTTGTTTCAGATCCTAAATATACTCTAACGCTTAAAAAATCAGTAGGACAAGCAGATTCACATCGTTTACAACCAACACAGTCTTCAGTTCGAGGCGCAGATGCAATTTGGCTAGCTTTACAACCATCCCAAGGAACCATTTCAAGTACGTCAGTAGGGCAAGCTCTTACACATTGAGTACAACCAATACAAGTATCATAAATTTTTACAGCATGAGACATAAGTCGAAGCAACTCCAAATACGATTATGAAGTAAGATTATCTTTATACTAATTATATCATGCCCAAAATTATTAAACAAATAATTTATAAAAATTTATATTATAAATAATATATATTAACTAATTCAGGATAAGATACATAATATTTTTTATTTTCCTGTCATCCACTTTATTACAAATGCGGAAGATAGAAGTTTCCTAAATTAAAAACTTTGTTTTTAATAAAGTTTTGTCTAAATCACAAATCAGAGATTTGTGATAAAGGTTCCCTAAATTACAAGCTTCGCTTGTAACAAAGGTTCGTCTTTCAGACGAAGCCTTTGGGGAAGCCAAGGTTTGTACTTTGTACAAACCAGGTTTCCCCCCCTGGGGGAAACTTTCAGACAAAACCTCGGGTTTTATCTCAAAATTTACAGGCACGATCAAAGATCGTAACCAGGTGTTCACTTTGCAGAAACCTCAATTTGAATAAAAGCTTCAAATAAAGTTGTATGCTTCAACTTCACTGTAGAAGAGTAAAGTTAACAATCTCTAGTTATTATACTACTAACAGAGTTAGTAGTTCAGGGCTTTAATTTGATTTTAGTTTAATTTAATTAAAACTTCAGTTTACATCTTCGATGTAAACTTTAGAGAGTCCAGTTTCTGCTCCGCATAAACTTTGACAAGCAGGTGAGGTTCCTTAAGTTAACCAAAGCTTTGAATTTATAAACAGGACATTTTATTAAAAGCTTCGCTTGTAATTTAGAAACCTGAACAAACTTAATCTGTCTTTAACTTATATTCTATATTGAACAAGCTTCGTTTATTTCAGGCTTTTGTGCCACACTCGGTAAACAAGCGAAGTAACAGACTTTGCTTGTTAACCTTGCCCTTTCAGGGTGAGGCTTTGTTTTTAATTTAGTGAATAAAATCTAGATTTTATTTACTTAAGGTGACTTGAACATTTTCGGTCTTATTTTTAAAATAAAAAATAAAAGTAAGTTTTACGAGTAACTAGAATAAAAAATTCTTGCAATTTATTAAAAAAAAGAGTAGAATAAAAATACTTTACAACTTTAATATTATTGCGGGTATAGCTCAGTGGTAGAGCATCTCCTTGCCAAGGAGGATGTCGCGCGTTCGAATCGCGTTACCCGCCTAATTAGTAATATTAAATTAACTTCATAAGTTAGTAGTTTATTACTAATTAAGATAGATATACCTCTAAGTCTTCAAGAGGTATTGCAATCTGATAGAGATTTATTTATAGTATTTATAGGTTTATGGTTTAAAGTTTTATACTGTATGTTTTACGTGGGGTATTATAGCTGCATTTTTAATTTTTATTGTGGGAGTAAGGTTTACTAAGAACGAGTTTTTATATATGGGAGAGGTGGCAGAGCGGTTCAATGCACCGGTTTTGAAAACCGGCGTAGTGTTAAAACTACCGAGGGTTCGAATCCCTCCTTCTCCGTTTTGTAGGTACAGGTTATTTTTATATAGAGTTTTTCAATTTTATATAAAGTGAGACTAGTCTGAATTTTAAGATTTTATCTTATAATATATTTAATTTATGCTTTAGATTTTATTTAAAAGTTGGACCTTATAATCTAAAGTCTTTAAGTTTCTACATTTAGTTATCTTTATTATAAATTTTATTTGTAATCGAGCCTTTGCTCAATCACAAGCTATTAAATTCTCTGGGTTACTAAAATTTTATTTAAATAACAAACTAGAGGCTTGTGGTAAAGTGCCTTGGAGTAAACTTTACCAGGCACAGTAAGAGCGCTTTATACTTAGGAAAAATCCAAGTTAGAAAAGAGTCTTATTTTATTTGGCATAGGATGCACTAAGAATTTAAGGAAATGGTCTTAATGGAATATAATACGAGGCTAGTCAGAAGCATTAGTAAACTTATCTCTATTCTTGAAAGTAAATTTTATTATACAAGAAATAATTTTTCTATCAAACTTTTTTTTCTATTCATGGGTTTTTTAATAGGAAGTCTATTTGGGACCTTCTTACCTAATTTTCCTCAAAAAATAAACTCACATAGTGTTAGTATTCTAATAGTTATTCTTATTATTGAGACGATTAATTATCTAGTTTATAGCTCTAACAAAACAGATTTTATTTTATGTTTTTTATTAGACACTATATTTTGGTTTTTAACTTTAATAAAAACAAGACTTGTTTTAGTCTTTATAAAAGTAAGAAAAGATAAACAAATTATAACTAATTCAAAACAATCAACCAAAATAATAATCCAAGATATAAGAAAGTTTTTCTACAGAAATATCAATTCTATGAAGATTGGTATCATGCTAGGTCTATTTATTGATGCGTTTAAAGTGGGTAGTTAAAGCTATTTATTACTTGTAAATATAGTACTTTTTTTTATACTATACGTTCTTCAAATGTAACCAATAAAAGTAGGCTTATAAATTATAAAGTAAAGTATATTTATACTCGTATCGACTTTATTCAGAATACTTACTAATATTGTAAAAATTTAAACCTAAAAAGTTCAAGGGGATTTATATAATATTAGCAAAACTTTGTACACGGCCTATAATAAGAAGTATATTTAACAAATAAATATAGAAAGCTCGTATTCTACAACCAAATACCTTCTAGCCGATAAAGTACTTCGATCCCAATAAGATTTGAGGTTATAGATTAATCTAAGAAAAACCTTTATTTTTAGTTGTCTAAAAATCTTTAATATTATTCATACTAATTCATTTATCTTGGGTAAACCCCGAGAAAAATCACACCAGATATCTCAATAACAAAAAAAAGAAATTACTATTTGTCCAAGACACCAACTGTATTGATGTGAGGTCGTTCCGTCTGGGATTCTTCTAAAAGGCAACATTTTTTTAAGAATTTTATTTTGAATTTAGAAAGTATTGAGAATTATAAGTATAAATATACATATTTTATCGATAAAATATATTCTATTTTTAGAAAACTTAAATTTATTACTAGAATGAGAAGAAAAACTTTGTTATAATTAAAGTGTGAGTATTTTTATAAAATAATTAATTATTAGTTTTAAGTTTTTAATAAGATAGTTTACTTATAAAAATGATATTAAAAGCTAGATTCGTACTTTAAAAGTTGTATATTACTATAGATTTAAGTTATATAAGAGTTCCACCATCGAGGAGTAAAGTAAAATTTGGTAAGGGTTATTCAAAAGTAATAGTCCCAATTTTATATCTTTATTCACACTCCGTTAAAAATAAAAAATTTTTAATAAATTAAAACTAAAATATTAATAGCCTTTAGGCAAAGGAATAAAATAAATGGCTGTACCTAAAAAGCGTGCGTCGAAAACAAAAACAAAAACTCGACGAACTAGTTGGAAAAAAAAAGCTGAAAAACAAGCTACTAGAGCATTATCTTTAGCCAAGTCAGTATTAAAAAATTTACTTAATGATAAAAAAGACCCTAGTAAAGGTTTTTCTTAGAGAGAATCTTGATTAAAAGCGTAGTTTTTAATTAAGATCAAAGGGTACATAAAAAAACGAAATTTTTTTATTCTAAGCTTTAAAGAAAGCCATAGTTTACAAAAACTAGGTTTTTTAAAGTTTATATTACCTTCACCCTTACTTTCGCCCTTATTTTTTATTTAAGTCTTATCACTAGCTGTGACGGTCCTTAGTAACTTTCCAAAGTGTTACTTTATATTTTATTTAAAGTCCCCCCCTCACCCTTTCAGGGCAAGGTTAACAAGCGAAGCTTGTTTACCCAGGGGGGGGGAACCTGGTTTGTACTCCGTACAAACCTTGGTTTCCCTCCGGGAAACCAAGCGACCAACATAGTTGGTGCCTTGGATAAAGTACTGAAGTGAAGTTAACAAACAAAGAAACTTTGTATAATTCTACTTGGTAAGTAGAAATACTGAGTAAAAAACCTAAAGTTGTTTACCTTACTACTAACCGCGTTACTAGTTTAAGTTTCCACGAAGCAAGAACGCGGTTGCGATTTGTGATAACGCTTCGGAAACTTTAGATAAAACATAGAGTGTTGTCTCTTAGACAAAATCTCACTTTGGAACAGCAAAATTAACAACCTCTGGTTGTGGGCACTTTAATAGCGACAAACGTTGTGCTTATTCAAAGTATCCCCCCAGCCTTTCTCTGAAAAACAAAACTTTATTAAAAACTTTGTTTTTTTATTTAGGAAGAAGACCTGGTTTATACAAAGTATAGACCTTGAAAACCTTCGTTTAAATTTTTAAGGCTTAAATTTCTAAACCGTTTAAAGAACATTTTACTAGTAAAAAGAAAGTAAAGCTGTAGCTGAGCCAACTCTATAAAAGTTCTCATATTTGATTCTCTTAATTAATTTTGTTAAATGTCTCGTCCGTAACACTTTTTTATCTTAACTGGTTAAGTAGCAAATTATGTAATCTTAGTTCTTTCCTGCACAAATTTTAGATGATAATAGAGCTAGAAGATAGAACATTACTTATTAATGATGGCTAATTACAAGAGTGCTGGTCAAATTAGATCTTTTATTTTTAAGCCGAGCTTATCCATTCCTCGTAAAATTAAACTCTTTCAGGTTATGAGTGTGTGTAAAATCTCAATAGAGCCTCTTCTATATAATATTAGCTTATAAAAATCATGTCAGAAGCTCTTCATACAAGTATTGTTGGCTTTCTTTTGTTATTAACTTCGGTGTATAAGCTAATTTTTTATACATCGGTTCTACCTGAAGGGGGAACTAGATATTAATCCACAATCTATTGACAATTTTAATAATTAACATTTCTTTACGACAAATTTATAATGTTTAAGGAGAAGTTTATGGCATTTTTTAAGAAGTCGTGGCCTTGGTTTTTCACTTTATTATATCTTTTATTTATGCTTATCCTTCCTATAATATCTTTGTTAACCACAGCAAGTCAAACACTGATAGTACGTTTTTGGGAGATTGCAACTGAGCCTATAGCAATCTCAGCCTATTTTGTAACAATTTCTATGGCTTTTTGCGCTTGTTTAGTTAATGCTATTTTTGGTTTTATTCTTGCTTGGGTTTTAGTCCGTTATAATTTTCGAGGTAAAAAAATTTTAGATGCTGCTGTAGATCTTCCTTTCGCTCTACCTACATCTGTAGCTGGTTTAACTTTGGCTACTGTTTATAGTGATCAAGGATGGATAGGATCTATCTTAAAAGATTTTGGTATACAAATTGTATTCACACGTTTAGGGATTACAATAGCAATGATTTTTGTTTCATTTCCTTTCGTTGTTCGGACACTACAACCTGTACTCCAAGAGATGGAGATGGAGTTAGAAGAAGCTGCTTGGTCTCTTGGTGCTTCACCCTGGCAAACTTTCACCAAAATTATTTTGCCACCATTAGTACCAGCGCTACTAACAGGAGTTACGTTAGCATTTTCACGTGCAATTGGTGAGTATGGATCAATTGTTATTGTTTCTTCAAATTTCCCTCTAAAAGATTTAATTGCTTCTGTTCTAATATTTCAAAATCTGGAGCAATATGATTACACTGGTGCAACAGTAATTGGGACTGTAGTCTTAATTATCTCATTATTATTACTTCTTAGTATCAACTTTTTTCAATCTTGGAATCAAAATTATAAAAATAACTAGATATCACCTCCTAAGTAACACCAACATACTTTGATTGGAAGTAATAACTTTATTCGTGATTTAGCAAATATCGTTTCTAAGGCAACAAGGCGCCAGATTTTCCTAGATTACAACTTAAATAAAGTCTTACTCGAAGAGCAAAGCCTCTTACAGGAGAACTGAGAAAATCTTGTTTACTGTTGGACAGAAGTTTTCACTAAAAATGACAACTTTATTATGAACGTATCTTGCAATTTAGCAAAGGCAGATGTAAAATAAAGGAACTAACTAAACTTTAGTTTTAATGTTGTCTTCTTCAAGGAAGCTAGGATGTAAACTTTAGAAAACCTGGTTTGTACTGCGTACAAATTAGGTCCCCCCCAAGTCTCTGCTGTCAAGATCACTCCCCTCTCCTAAATTAAAAACGAGGTTTTTAATAAAGTTTTGTCTAAGTCACAAATCATAGGTTTGTGATAAAAGTTTCGAGGCACGATCGAAGTTTTCCCCGGTAAACAAGCGGAGCTTGTTTACCAAGGGAAACTGTCAGATAAAGCTTGGGGTACACTTTACTTTGGATAACATATTCAGGAATATTTATCAGAAACCAGAATAAATGCCGTTTATTCTGGTTTCTGATTCGGATCAAATTCATTTTAAAGAATATAAATTACTATTAAAAATTAATTATGTCATTTGTTACCATAATAAAAGATTATATTGACTCATTAAATAATGTATATGATTCCCTCTCGGGTGATTTTACTTCGCAACAATTAATTCAGCAAACGTTTCTATATTTGTTTTCCAGTATAAAAGTATTAATTGTCTATTTAATAAGCTTTGAATGGTTAAGAGATTTAACCTACCTACCTATTTTAGTTCCACAAATTTCTACCACAATTTTAAAGGAAAATTATTTCTTAGATTCACCTTTATCTAACTTTTTTACATTATTAGAAACCCCCACTTATGATAATAATAAATTTATCATTGGTTTTTTAAATAGTTTTTTTCTATGTTTACCGTTATCTACAACTCATTTAATTTCTATACGACGTTTATTAGTTCAAGGTGTTCCAGCAGGTATCACTTCTAGTATAGGAACGATTCTAGGTTACAGTTGCTTTATTTTTTCTGTCATATTTGGTTTAAGATTAGTTATAATTCCTTGGCTATCATATGAGCCCTTAAGCTATCTTATTGGAATTTTCTTAACGTTAACGGTTGTCTACGATATGGCTCATGAACGGACAATCCGAAAATTTGACTGGTCGCATAAATCTAAACTAATACAAATTTTTTTCATCAATTTTATATTAACTTGGACTGAGCAAAGCTGCATTTTTAACTATTTTGGGAATCTGACTTTGAATGCACAACCTACAATTTTAGATAATTTCTCTTCAATGACGGGTCCAGGATCTTTTTTAACTCACAGTTCTTATTTAGTTGGTATATTATTAGGAAGTTTATTCTTTACTAGTTTATTTGGTATTCTGTGTCTACAAGTAAGCAACTTGTCATTAAGATTATCTGTTCTTCCGTATTCTCGTTGGCTTAGATATGTAAATTTTAGCTTATTAACACTTATAATAGCTTTTACTTTCACTTCTATTCCATTTTATAGTTTAGATTATCTTTTTGCAGGTCCACTTGGCTTTATTTCTCAAGATAAGGCTTTTGATAAAACTATTTTTATAGGAAAAAATTTAAAAGATCCACATGATAAATTAAGCGCGACTCCTCCAAATGGGTCACTAGCGACAGATGTAGCCCCCTTTGATAGAGGTGAATATTTACTACTGAATCCTGAAGAAAGTTTTGAGGATCTCAATTATCAGGGTGAATATGCTTGGACAACTCGATTTGATCGCCAATTACCTTATAAAAGTCAAGACTCTGGTAAATTCATCTCAGAACTTTTTAAAATAGATAAGCTAAATTTACCTCAGAAAGGAAGTGAAATAGATAATCTGTCTACCCCCCAAGGAGAATACACTGCAGCCAGAGTAAGTTCTTCTCTTGAACAGGGTAATAAGTTAAGCAGCGAGTCTACTCCAACGCAAGAAAATATATTATCTGAAAACATAGATGAAATACTAGATAAAAAAAAGCTTCGTTTAGATGATGCATATTATTCATCTAGCGAGGATTCTGAAGACCTAGACGATCTTGAAAACCTAAATGATTTTCTTGAAGATGATCGACCAAGTGATTATTCTCTTAAGCTGAGTGAGAGGATTTTTAAAGATTTAAAAATAGTGGAATTGTTAGAGCCTCAAATAAATGCAAGTCTTTCAAAGCAATTTTCTGAAGAAGTGCCCAATAATGAAAATCCAGAAATAGAAAGAAGAATTAAACAAAGATATTACGCAAATCCTATTTATAAATTATTATTAAATGCTGACATTGATTTATTTTTACGCCGCCAGCCGTCTACACACCTATTAACACCACAAGAAGAAAAAGATTTGTTTGAAAAGCGATTACTTTTATCAAACTATTACGATAGTCTACGTTATTATCAAAAATTACCCTATACAGAAGGGTTCGCAACTTTACTGAACGGGTCTAAAAGTTATGCAGATCGAGTTTATAACCAACAATTTAAAGGAACATTAAAAGTGGTCCGCCGTTTATTTTCAATAACTTTCAACGAAGAAAAAGATTTATCACAAAAAATTATACTAAAATTTGACCAACCTTTATATAAAGATTTAAAACGTATAAATAACTCAATTGGGCATGAAGAGTTAGTTTTAAGTCATAATAAAGATAAACCATTCATAGAACTGACAAATCCAATTCCTTTTTATACTGGATGGGATGAGCAATTAAGAAAGTTTGTTATTACTAATCGAATCTTACCGCGTTCGACAGCTGGTTATAATATGCAATTCGGCAACGACCAGGAAATTCAAAATTACCCAACACTTACTGAACTTTTTAAGCAAAAAAAAAAAGTAGATTTTACTATGTGGCCGTTACCAAAAACTATTTTAGAGAAGGGAAAAGGGGGTTCGACAATACCTTATACTGTGCTCTTTGAACAATTAAGTGATCCAGAAAATCAAATTATAGCAGATTTTCTACAAGAAGGAGACATAAAAGACGCAGGTTGGGAATTGGAAACTGTGCCGCCAAACTTAATGAAAATTGATACTGATTATAGAACAATAGATATTGATAAGCTCCAGGATGTTGTACCACCTAATCGAGGAGGATTCATTTGGCCAGGTCATTCTTATTTAAAAATGAATCTAAAAGATATCTTAGCAAAGTAAAAAAGTATTGTCAGGGTTATAGTACTTGGTCTCTATTACAACCATAAACTATAATCTTATCGATATTTAGCTTTAATATTACCTAAAGGTTTTTTAAAAGATAGAACTTCTACTTTGTGACAAAAATACTGTTCTTTTTTATTTAGTCAAGAGGACCTAAGCTTTGATTCTGAGCTTAGGTCTTTGGGCCCATTAAATTTAAAGTAGATAATATAAAGAAGAAATTTACGACCTTATTTTCCTTAAAGTATCCCGATAGAGGTTAAAATGGACAGTTAAGATTAAATTTTAAATTTAATAAATATCTAGTTTAACTAAACTCTTAAATAATACCTAAACTTTATATAACAATCAGTCACTTAAAAGTAGGGTAAAAAATAAAACTTATAGTTATACTCTAAATAGTTTTTGATTAAGGGAAATATCATAGAACCTGACTAAGTTTACATTCATCGTAAAATAAGATCAATAAATAATTCTTTGAAGAATAGATATCACCCTAATCGTTACTAAATTTAAAAATTTATTCTAAATTAAAACACTACGTTTTCTATTTTTATATTATTTCTAAATTAAAGACGGAGTTTATAATAAAGTATCATCTAGATCACAAACTAAAGGTTTATAATTTAGATTCGAGGCGCGGTCTAAGTTTTCTAAATTAAAAACTTTGTTTTTAATAAAGTTTTGTCCAAGGTTTGTACAAAGTATAAACTTTGGGTCGCGGCCTCGTTATAAGTGAAGCTTGTACTTCTAATTAAGTCTGTTGTTCTTGAATTTAAAGCGGAGCTTTAAACAAAGTTTATTTTTTTCAGAAGAAACCAAAGCATAAACTACGGTGACCGCTTGTTTTTGAAGAACAATCTAAGATTATAACTACATTTCTTTTTTTAGAATAATTCTTTCAGAAAGCCTCACTCTCAAGGATTTACCTTTCAGGTAAAACTTAATATTTTATCTAAAGTTTCCCCGGGAGGGGGGAAACCTGATTTGTACTTTGTACAAACCTTGGTTAACAAGCTTCGCTTGTTAACCTTGCCCTAAATTACAAGCTTTGCTTGTAACAAAGGTTCGTCTTTCAGACGAAGCCTTCGGTTAACAAGCAAAGCTTGTTAACCTTACTCCAAAGTTTGTACTCTGTACAAACCAAGGTTTCCCCCCCCGGGGGAAACTTTCAGAGTTAGGCTTTGTCCGGGGGTTTCGTCTGAAAGACGAAACCTTATCACAAATCTCTGATTTGTGATTTAGACAAAACTTTAGTGAGCATTTTCAATACTCACTTTAGGGTGAGGCTTCCCTCCGGGAAACCAAGCGACCAACATAGTTGGTGCCTTGGATAAAATATTTAGGGCAAGGTTTGTACAAAGTAGATTTTTCAAGTGAAAAACGAAGTTTGTAATTTAGAGACGTGGTTGTGATCTATGCCCGCGCCTCAGAGACAAAGAAACCCGGTTCGCAGAAGCCTCAATTATTACTTTATTTTTAATAAAGTAATAAAATAATAAAAAAGAAATAATATTTTAGTTCTATAGGAATGAACAAAGTGTACAAATTTACTCTATAAGAATAAGTTTTTATTCTCGGTAAGATTTTCTGCATGTAAAATTAATAATATTGTAAAAATTGTTTAAGATACAGCAGATTTAACTAATTTCGTCCAGCCTAAACCCTCTAAACTTTGATTTCGTCGTAATGGTCGAGTTACTAGTTCTAAAATATCACGTGCATTAGTAAATCCATGAATTTGCGCGAAGGTAAACTCCACTGACCATTTTGTACTAATTCCACGAGCTTCTAAAGGATTAGCGTGGGCCATACCAGTAATGGCTAAATCAGGTTGTAGCTCTCTAATTCGCTGGATTTGATTATAATTATCAGGTTTTTCAACGATTCGTGGAAGTGGTACACTCATGTCATTACAAGTTTGTTCTAATAATGCTAATTCAGCAGCTTGAAAACGTTTGTCCATATATGGAATTCCAATCTCATACACAATCATGCCACAGCGAATTAAGAAACGAGCTAATGATACTTCTAGAAGATTATCTCCCATAAAGAAAACTGATTTACCTTTCACTAAACTTAGATAATCTTGTAAACTTTCCCATATTTGATTTTCCCGAGCTTCCAGACCTTGCGGAGTTATCAAAAAAACAGAACAAATTTTTTCAATCCAAGCACGAGTACCGTCTGGTCCTATTGGAAATGGGGCTCCGATTAATTTACATTTTCTTCGACGCATTAAGGTAGTAGCTGTACGACTTAAAAATGGATTAACTCCACAAACATAAACTCTATCGCCTAAAGAAGGTAAGTCAATATACCGTTGAGATGGTAACCAACCTGAGACTTTAATTCCTTGACGTTTCAATTCTAAATTTAATTGAGTCGTAACAGTACTTGGTAATGAGCCAAAAAGAACTAAAGGGGCATGATTATAATATTGAGTTATATCATTTGATTCCACCTTTTTATTTAGTTTAAGTAGATTATTAACAATATTATTCGTTAGCACTTTATTTAAAGAAGATTGAGTAGAGTTTTCAGAAACTTTGTCTACTAAATCACTATTAGACGATTTTGTTAACTCCTGGTTTGGGCAACGATGGGCCATAGCTGCTAATACAGTATCCTCACCTTGAGTAAATGCATAATCTAAACCATTTGCTCGTGCAACTACGATAGGGATACCGATTTCTGCTTCTAATCTAGGAGCCATACCTTCAAGGTCCATCTTAATTATTTCTGTGGTACAAGTTCCAATCCAAACAATAACACTTGGATTTCTATCTTGTTTTATTTGAACACAAAGTCTTTTTAATTCTTTATAATCATTTAGTTGAGCTGATATATCTCCTTCTTCTAATTCAGCCATTGCATATCGGGGCTCTGCAAAAATCATAACTCCTAAAGCATTTTGAAGAAAATAACCACAGGTCTTTGTACCAACCACTAAAAAAAAGCTATCTTCGATTTTTTGGTACAGCCAAGAAACACAACTAATTGGGCAAAAAGTGTGATAATTACCAGTCTCACATTCAAATGTAAGAGTTTCAGATAACGTTTCGGACATAGTTTAATTCCTCAAATTTTTTTATTTAAATATACGGTAAAAATTTCAAGTAAGCAATTAATAAATAACTTAAATGAACTTCGTTAAGTTAGGCCATTTTTTTCAAGAAGTAAATGAATTTATTGTTCTATCAAAGTGAAGAGAGTTTGTTCAATATACTAAAGCCTTCAACTTCCTGAGTTAACAACTAGAAGTTTTACCCTAGAAGAGAGGAACCTAGTTCGTACTTGGTATAAACCTTGATTTTGATTACAAGCAGAGTTTGTAATCAAAATTGGAGGATTTGGACAAAGCCCAACCCTGCCTTTGTCGCTGCCGCAAGAAGATAGTGAAAAGAGTAAGGTGAATAACCTCACCTTTGCGAGGTAAGATTATTCACTATGGAGTTGACGTTAAGAAGCTTCGCCTATGTAGCAAGGTTTATATCGAATACAAAAGAACTTTTGTAAAGCCTACATCACAAATGTAAGCTGAAGCTTTAATTAAAGCTCTTTTCTAAGTTAATCTCAAAGAACTAGCTAACACTAACTATATGGGTGTCTAGAACTATAAATAGATCAGTATTTCTTATACAACCATAAAGTCTAAATTTTCATTATTAATATCAGTGCCATTTTCTGGAGGATTTAAATAAAAATCAGAAAGAAGACTGAAGAGCTCTCTATCTAATAATTCAATAGGTACAACCCCTTCCGGATTTGACAAAAGTTGATCAGCAATATTTAAATAGAAATCACAAATATATATTAGAGCCATTTCAGATTCAGCCATTTCAAATAAAGTTTTACCTTTAACTCTGGATACACGAATGTCTTCAATTAAGGGTAGTACTTCTAATACTGGCATTGGGCAACTTTCTACATATTTATCAATTAAATCTCGCTTTGAAGTTCGATTTCCAATTAAACCAGCTAATCTCAGTGGGTGTGTACGTGCTTTTTCACGAACAGAAGCAACGATACGATTTGCTGCAAATAAAGCATCAAAACCATTATCAGTAATAATAATGCAATAATCAGCATAGTTTAATGGGGCAGCGAAGCCACCACAAACGACATCTCCTAAAACATCAAAAAGAATTATATCATACTCATAAAATGCATTTAATTCTTTCAGTAATTTTACCGTCTCACCTACTACATATCCACCGCATCCAGCACCTGCTGGAGGACCACCAGCTTCCACACATTCGACACCCCCGTAGCCTTGATAGATAACATCTTCTGGCCACACATCTTCGTAGTGATAATCTTTTGCTTGTAAAGTGTCAATAATTGTTGGAATTAAAAAACCTGTTAACGTAAATGTACTATCATGTTTTGGATCACAACCAATTTGTAATACTTTTTTACCACGTCGAGCTAAAGCTATTGAAATATTACAACTTGTTGTCGATTTACCAATTCCGCCTTTACCATAAACTGCTAATTTCATTATTTATACTCCTTATCAAATATTAATGAATGTGATTTATAAGTCCTTAAACACTTAATAGATTAGTTTATAATTTACTAAATTAAACTAAAAATGGGTATTAAGGATAAGACCTTCAATCTTATGTTGAAAAACATCTTAAGTAATTACCTATAAGATTCCCCTATATAGAATATATAAATAAAACTCACGTAGTATATCGTAGATTTAGAGTAAATTTTAGTTACCCTATATTAAAGTACTTCTCTTAAATAATCTAATTTAGATATAATTTTGACTTATAAGTAAAATAATGGTACTAACGATGAAGTTAACCATTTAAAAAAGTTTAGCACTAATAGATATAATTAAAGATCTTATTAAGTTTTATTGATCTTCGTCTAAATTATAAACCAGAATAGACCCTGTTTATTCTAGTTTATGGCAAAAATTCTTAACTATTTTGTTTCACGTGGCGTTTTTATTACAGGGGGGGGGAGAACCTGGTTTGTACTTTGTACAGACCTTGGATAACACACCCCAGGCTTTACTATTATTTTACCCATTACAAACGTAAAGCTGCATAGTCGCTCTGTTCTAATTATAAATTCTTTTACTCTATTTTATTTATCCCTAAGAGTTTATTACATAACATAGAATAACGGATCTTTTTTATGCGCTTCAGCTTTATCATCAGAGGTAAGAAGATAACGGGTAGGTATAAAGATAAAGTAAACTCCTACAGAACAAAGAATTTTTGTGATTGTCTTTTCTTAAGCCTTTTTTTCTTAGATATAGTTATCGTCTTCAATACTTATTACTTAGGCACAGTTCTTTTTTTCATATAAACTTTAGATAAACTATTCAGATTAATTTTGCGCTTAAAATAAGTTGCAAAGTAAAGAAAATAACATCTATGTTTAGACAAATTTAAAATCAAACTGTTTTAAGCTTACTCAAGTGCTTATATTTTTCCTATCGAATTTTTGTTGAAAATAATGTATTTCCATTTTAGAATTATTATACCTAATAAGTATATTTACTATAAATTATGTTTTAGCTTTTATTTGTAAGCAAATTAATTATAAATTTATTTAACCTAAATATTACTAAAACTATTCTTTTAGCTTAGTAAGTCTTGAGTTATTGAACTTATACAAGCTAAGTAGATTATGAAATAATATTATCTAATAAAATACTCTTGATGATAATTGTATAGAAAATCCTATTCTGATTTATACCTCGATTCTGTCTTTTTTCCAAGGTGAATAACTAAAGTTTGTCCACCAAAATTTTATCGGTCGTATAAAACCTTATATTTGGCTTACCACATTAAAAATTTGAGTATATGAACGTCAACTATTTCCCAGACTATTAACCAGGTTAGTACCCAAGGTTTAGAAGCTATGCTTTTAAACCCAAGTTTTCTTCCTAATATAAAATCTTGCCTAAAGTTTATCGAGGTGTGATCGAAGATCGCGATCAGGTTATTGCTTCGCGGAAACCTAAATTTTAAACATAAAAGATAGCAGTCCCCTAGTAGATTTACTTCCTACGTCTGAACTACGCCCTTCCTCAGAAGGAGTAAAGTAGTCAGTAGCAAAATTAAAGAGATTACTCTCTAAACATTTTATAGAAGCGATCCACTAAACCCCTTTGGTAAACAAGCTTTGCTTGTTAACCTTACTCTTTCAGAGTTAGGGGGTAGTGGGTATCTTGAATAAAGACAAGC
>ENA-OBIO01000553-OBIO01000553.1-metagenomes-genome-assembly--contig:-NODE-553-length-19056-cov-6.57444_pt1 | contig 19056 bp, 14 predicted proteins | sample MGYA00153383_OBIO01 | MGnify analysis MGYA00153383 | reverse complement strand
CGAGCTTTACGCCGCCACCTACAACCACCGTATCCCCCAGCGCGCCTTGAATCATCTGTCACCAGTCCAAGCATTGCAAAAGTGGCAGACAGAGCGACCCGAATTGTTCGTCAAGCGCGTCTATAACCAGACGGGACTTGACACGTAGGCTCTCTTCAAAAGCCAGTGCGAGTTGTGTGATGTTCGGCAAAGGAGAGGGGCGCGAAGTTGGGGAGGACGATCACGCGCGTCCTTCCTCCCCTAAGATCGATCCCGCAAAGGAGCAGCCCCTATGAAGATCTTTCTCGCGCTCGTTCTCGCCATTGGAGCCGTTAGTACGGCCACCGCCCAGACAAGCGTCTCAATTGGTATCAACCAGCCGGGCGTCTATGGACGCATCAACATTGGCAACGTGCCGCCGCCGGCGCTCTATCGGGCTGAGCCGATCATCATCGCCCCGCCCCGTGTCGTCGTCGAACGCCAGCCGGTGTACCTGTATGTACCCCCAACGCACGAGCAAAATTGGGGTCGGTACTGTGGCCAGTACAACGCTTGTGGTCAGCCGGTCTACTTTGTTCGCGACGAATGGGTGCGAGAGCGATACGAGAGCGAGCATCCTGGCTGGAACCGCGGTCGACATCGCGGCTGGGACAAGCAGGACGGGCGTCGCGATGACGACCGTGGGAACGATGAACGCCATGGCCACGGCAAAAAGGATAAGCATCGGGACTGATGCCGCTGGCGACGTCGCCACAAACCGCCCTGTGACCTTAAAGCAGTTTGATACTGATCAACGTACCAGCGACATGCGCTTGCGCCGGATTGGTACCGCAAAAGCGGCCGCTTGGGCTGGTCCGCCGACGGCGGAGATTTGCTCGTTCAGGCAGATGCCGCGAGTAGCGGCAGCATCTGCGGTCACCGCAACCTTAATCGGCAGCACCGTTATGGGTGCATCCCGTCTGCGAGGAGGCGTCAAGCCGCAAGCTCACTGCGGAGGTTTTGCCCGTCGAGAATCGCCCACAAGAGAACATCTTTTTTCTTCCTGTCGGCCGCGGTAAGTGCGTGCCGCGTTAGGACCGGATACGCGCCCACATTGCGGCACGCTGGAGACGCATGATGAACCTGCCTACACGACTGTCCGTACTCACCCTCGCGCTGGCGGCGGCCCTACCGCTGACCGTGGGCCCGTCTGCTCACGCGCAGACGGCCGCAACCGTTTCCGCCGACAGCTTCGGCGTCGAACAGGTGAGCGCCCTGACACCAGGCACCGAGCTGGCCTTCAGGCTCTCGGCCACGCCAGGGTCCGAGGTCACGCTGCAGATCGGCGGCGCTACTTCTGGAGTACGCCTGGACGAAGTTCGGCCCGGTGTCTACGAAGGTGACTACACCGTTCGCACGCGTGACCGGCTGACGGCCACCAGCTTGGTGACGGCTCGCATCGCGCGCGATGGCCGGGTGATGAATGCCACGCTGGACCAGTCGCTGCTGCGTGGCGCGCCTAGCCCGGCGCAGACAGCACGCATTGGAGCCTTCACGGTCAATGCGCCGGAGCGCATTCGTCCTGGCGATGAGCTGAATTTTTCCCTTTCGGGTGTACCAGGCGGCACGGCGCGGGTGAACGTCGAGGGCATCAACATCGGCATGCCCTTGACCGAGGTCAGCCGCGGCTTGTACGAAGGCAGCTACACCGTGTCCCGCAAGGACCAACTGCGCGACAAGCTGGTCGCCACCGGCTTCCTCAAGGTCGGTCAGAAGGAGGCGAGTCAGCGCTTCGTGCGTGACCAGGCGGCGGTCACTGACGCCTACGGCTGCGACGGCCGCGATGGCCGCGATGCCGGTCGCGCCGACATGGTCGGTGCAAGGTGTGGCGTTGTGACTGCTGTTAACAAGACCGAGATCGAAGACGAAGAATCGCACAATGTGCTCGGCACTGTGGCCGGCGGCGTGATCGGCGCGGTGATCGGCAATCAGGTGGGCGGCGGTTCGGGCAAGGACATCGCCCGTGTTCTCGGTGCCGTCGGCGGCGCCTACGCAGGCAACCGCATCCAGAACGCTAGGGGAAAGACCACTGTCTACCGCGTCGCGGTCCAGTTGGACGACGGCGGCTCTAAGAATTTCGACCACGCCGTGGACCCGCTATTGCTAGTGGGTGCGCGTGTGAAAATCGTAGATGGCACTATCGTGCGCCGTAAAACAGGAAATTCCTCATGAATTTGCATCTTGGCCTCACACCGCTAATTTCGCTGCTCGCCGGCATCCTCATCCTTGTAATGCCGCGCTTGCTCAGTTACATCGTCGCGATCTACCTCATCGCGATCGGTCTTATCGGGCTGCTGGGGGCGGGCGGCGTGCGAATCGGATGATCCGGATGCGCCGCGGTGAGGAGGTTCGTGTTTCCGCGCCCTGCGCGTCTTCCGATTTGGGTCCTCTGTTGGCGAGGTCCTAATTGCGTGCGGCAAAAGATTAACAACCTGTGTTGCCCGCAAGCTGTCGGCCGTAAGTGACGACTGATGGCCGTCAAGAACCTACCGTCGGACCTCAGCGGATGACTGCTGCGTTGCCGATACCGGTCAGCCGGTCGCCAAGTTCGGGTGTGCGTCGTACAGCTGCCGCTGGCTTTCAGTCCGCGAGCACCGGCCGAGGATCTATGTCATCGCGGCCCTACTCGCGACTCCCAAGCCATGTTCGGAGGCGAGTTCATTCAGGTTGGTAGAGAGAGAAAAAACCTCAGCCCGCCCCAGCAGCCGTTCACGCAGGAGCTGCGGTGTCTGCCGCGCGCTTGCTGCGCCGCGTTAAAAAGGGGCTCGTGCGAACGTTACGAAAGCTGCGCTTCTATTCAATGAGACCGCGCCAACACGAGCCAAGTGGTGTCGTTTCGTCAATGAAAATCGTGCCATTGAAACAGGAGCTGCGCATGGACAAATCAATGATCAAGGGAATTGCAGTCGGTGGCATCGCCATGGTGGTGCTCGGCGCCGGCGCCGTCACGGGCTAGAAGACGATGACGAAGCCGGAGTTTGCCGAAGTCGTCGCGGCGAAGGAGATCCTCGAGACGGTAGTGACTCCGCGTGAGAAATGCGAAGACGTTCAGGTGCATCAACAAGCGTCCGTGAAGGACGGGCACCGCATTGCCGGGACCGTGGTCGGTGGGCTGGCCGGCGGTCTCTTGGGCAGTGCCGTCGGTGGCGGCAAAGGCAAGACGCTGGCCACCGTCGCCGGAGCCGCCGCTGGGGGGTATGCCGGCAACCGGGTCCAGAAGAACATGCAACAAAAAGACGTCACGACGACGACCGAGCGCCGCTGCAGAACGGTGAACGAAAAGTCGCAAAAGGTGGTCGGCTACAACGTTGCATATCGTCTCGACGGCAAGGATGGCGTGACGCGGATGTCCTTCAAGACGGGCCCGACGCTGCCGGTCAAGGATGGGCGAGTGGTCACGACGCCGGCCTCCGACACCAAGTCCTAGCAGCGCAGCTGCTGAACACCAGGTAACGGTGCCTTGTAGCTGCCGCCTCAAATTGCCAGCATCGAGTCTCCAAACTCAGACTTTGCCGCATCGCTGCCGACACCCACGTTGCCAGGGGTGTGCGCCCGGAGTGACTGCCTTGCTAACGCGTGCCGCTCACCTCGACATCGACGCGACGATCTGGCTGCAAGCACGCAATCAGCTTGGGCGTCGGCTTGCGACCCACGCAATCCTCCGGCTTGGTCACCGGCTCGGTGCTGCCGACGCCTTTGGCCGAGACGAGCGCGACCGGGATTGCAGCAGTCTCGACCAGATAGCTCTTTACCGCGGATGCTCTCGATTCGGACAGGCGCTGGTTGTGGGCACGGGATCCGATGCGGTCGGCGTGGCCGGTCACTTGGACGACCGTGAACGTGCTGCCCTTTAGGTCGGAGGCAAGCTTGTCCAGTGCCCGCTTGCCCTCGGGCTTGATCGTCGACTTGTCGAAGTCGAACAGCGAGTCCGCAGAGAACGAGACCTTCTTGGGCGCGGGCTTCTCAGCCATGACCACCGGAGCTGGGGTCACCGTCGGTGCGGGCGGCGGCTCGGCTGCCGCGACATAGACCGGGGCCGGTGCCGGGGCTGGCGCTCGATAGGCGACAGACTCCGGTGCCCTACCAAAGCGGTAGACCAAACCGATGGAAACCATGTCGACGTCGCCACGGTTACCCACGGCGTCGTTGATGCGATACCGTTCGACTTCGCCGCGTACCGACAGCGCCTTGTTCAGGGCATATTCCAACCCGAGTCCAACCTTGAGGTTCGCCTCGCGCTTGCTGGGGCTTGGGTCTTGGACCACGACGGCGCCCGTCCCCGAGAACCTGTCGCGCACGCTCGCGTAGTTCAAGCCCGCGCGCCCGAACACTGAAAACGCATCCGTGACGGGAAACCGTCCCACCAGGTCCAGGTTCAACCCCTGCATCTTGGCGTCGCCGCGCAGCGTGCCAGCCGGAACGGTGGTCGCGGTGTAGCCGAACTTGCCCAGGTTGAAGTAGCCGCCCTCGACCGCGAGGTAGTTGTTGAACTGATAGCCCCCGAAGACCTTGCCGCCGAGCGACCGATTGTCGTCTGAGATGCTGTTGGAGGTGAAGCCATTGGCCCTCAGGTTCGCGTCGATGCGGGGGTCGTCGATGGTCGCGCGGGTCTGGCCGAGGTTGCCCCCGATGTACCAGCCAAAATCTTCTGCTCGCGCCAATGAGGTAGCGAGAGTGGTGAGTGCAAAGATGCCGGCGACGTGCGCCGCTTTGATGTAGTTCATGATTTTTCCGTGAGAGCTTGTCGATGATTCCGGCTCGCGGTGGTCCCAGCGAGCCGGCGGATCGCTTACAGGCAGGTCGGTGGTGAGGCCGGGTTGCCCGGGACGTTCACGACGTTCTTGTCGAACACGAAGGCGCCGGCCGTAAACGCACCGGCCAGCAGGCGGCCGCAGGACGTCGCGCCCGTGTTCATCGTGATGCTGGCACCGGCCAGGATGTTGCCCTGCCAGGTCGCATTGGTACCCAGCGTGGCCGACGAGCCGACCTGCCACCAAATGTTCGACGCTTTGGCGCCGTTGATGAGCAGGATGCGCCCATTCGGTGCCGTGCCGACCGTGCTGGCGGACTGGAAGACAAAGACAGCGTCGGGGTTGCCTTGCGCGTCGAGGGTCAGGTCGTTGGAGACCAGGATGGACGTGTTCGAGATGTAGACGCCAGGGAAGAACACGTTCGTGCCCGGAACCGCCGCGCTTCCCGTGGGCGCGCCCAGGGCCGTCGGTGCGGCAATCGGGGTGCCGCCGCCGAGCGAGCCGGCCGCAGGAGGACCGGCCGGCGGGGTCAGGCTCAGGTAGGTCGCTCGCAGGTCCGCCTGGACGTTGTTGGCGGTCGTCGTATCCGGGTAGTTCGGGGTCACGACTTTGCCAACGATGGCCGGAGGCGAACCGCCGCACAGTCCGAAGCCGCCGATGTTGTCGACGGCCACGCCATTGCAGGTGGCGGTCGGACTCAGGACCACGTCTCCGACGATTGCCGTGAGCGGCAGAGTCGGCGTGTTCGTGACGCCAGCTGTTGCTGCGATGGCAAAAGTCGAGGCGCGGCCCAAATTGAAGGCAGCCGGGGGCGGCGCCACGACCGGTGCGGCAGCCGTTTTGAACGACCAGGCAAAGTCGCAACCCATCGACGTCCCGGCGGCGCTCGAGACGGCCTTGGCGACGACCACGTTGTAGACGGTGTTGGGTGGCAGCGCGGAAGCGGTCGTGTAGGTGGCGACCTTGGCAACCGCGTCATAGGAAACTGACGCAGGAGTGAGCGCGGGCGATGCGGCCGGGGTCAGAGAGAAATTCGCCGCGGTGATGGTCGCCGCGTTCATCGGAAGCGAGAACGTCGCGGTCACGGCCACGCCACCTCCTGCCACGCCGGAAGTGCTGGTCGCAGCAAACTGGTTGCCGTTCGTCGGGTTCGACTGGGTGACCGTTGGCATCGCCGGAGTCGGTGACGCGCAGGTTCCTCCGGGCGGTACGGGCACTGGCGCTGGGACAGGTGCCAGTGTGACGTTTGCACCCAAGATGGGCCCCCTACCGTCCCCGCCACCACCGCAGCCAAGAAGCGTGGCAGTCATGACGGCAAGGGCGCCGATGCTATGGTTTTTCAACTTGTATGAGAGTGACATGTGGTCCTTGGGGGGTGACTTGCTAGGGTGGCTCGCTTGACAGGCGACGCCTTGAAAGTTCGGTGACCGCGTCCACGAATCTCGGGACGGCGCGGGAGTGGCGGTACTGATCCGCAAAGCAGGAACGAGAATGCACAGCGGGGGGTGCAGTTGCGATGCGCCTCGAGCGGCCCGCTGTCGGGGGTGGTGCTGTCTCGACTGGGAGTCAAATGCCGGATGAGGCCGGGCTGAGTATGTTGCGCCGCGAAGGCGCGTCCAATGAATGGGATGCTTCGCAATTTCCGGTGTACGCAGATTGAATTGAACAAAGTTGACCTTAGCTGAAATCGACCCACAGCACGCGAGCGTCAGCGTCGCACAGACGTAAACTGTGTACTGCGACCGTAAACAGCCTGCTGCATACTCGGCCTCGCTGAACGCTCCGCGAGCGCACAGCCAAAACCTCTCACTCCATGGATGGCCACCTCGCCTGGAAAACGCCGGGCGATTCCACCCCGGGTGGCTGCTCTGGTCGCCAAGCTGCACGCGGTGTAGTCACGTGGATTGCGGTGCTGTCTACCATCGGGCTTGGATTCGCCAGGGTCGGCGCAGTTGGTATCTGCGAGGCCGAAGCCTGACTGCGACCCCGCCGGGCCGCCGGTCGCCCCAATTCGTGCTTGTTCTCTGGGCTGCGAGTCGCGGACGGATCGGCCACGGCACGCTGCGTGTAATCGAGGCCGATGGCGGAACTGAGCTCCTTCTTCCGTAAGGGTGCGGTGTCTGCGAAAAGACGCCAACTTCACCGGGAAAGCCTCACCACACCCGACACACCGGCCCTCAACGGCCCAGCGCGAGCAGCGCCACCGTGACTGCCGCGGCTGCGGCCAACAGCCCGTAAATAAACTTGCGGTCGATGGACTTCGTTGGCTTTTTTGGCAAGTGCCTCGGACTCGGGCGGAAAAGCTCCCCTGCGTCTTGCTCGCGCAGGTAGTCGCATCAGGAGTGGGGAGAGTCGATCAAGATTGATCGCGCTACTTTGTTGTTGGTCCGTTGGTCCGAGTCGACGGTCAGCGAAAGGCATTCAGCGTGATGCAGGGGTAAGCGCATCGCGCGGGACTGCTGCGCGAGCGAACAGGTAGTTGGACAGTGCACGCTCGCTGAGCGTGTCAAGCGGAACATGACTCTCGGAGTCGAAAGGGAAGGTCAGCCTGTTGGCGCCGGCCGAAAACTGACCAGCCATCGAGGGTGGGGGGTGCGCGTGGAGGTCAGATCAGAGGGGATGAGAAAACGCCGCCTTACACTTGGCCGCGTGGCCGAAGGGCATGGCCTGTAGCCCATAGGGAGAGGTAGGTTGACCCATTTTGGCAACACAGCAAAGACGGAAGACTTGGCGCGGTCGCTCTTGGATGCCTACGACCGAGCTTGCTGCGTACCGCTGCCATCTTCTGCGCCAGGCGGCATCGACACTGCGACTGCGTACTCCGTCGCGGAGCGACTGCGCCAATTGCGGCTGGCGCGCGGCGAAAGGCAAGTCGGCTGGAAGATCGGGTTCACGAACCGCGGCATATGGGAACGCTACGGCGTCTACGAGCCGATGTGGGCGCCGGTATGGGACAGCACGACCGAGTTGCTCGACGTTCCTTCGTGCGTGTTGTCACTTCGCGGGTTGTCGCAGCCGCGCCTGGAGCCCGAGATCGTGTTCGGCCTCGCGCGCGACTTGCGGCCCGGCATGTCGCTGGAGGAACTGCGCGACTGCATTGCCTGGGCAGCTCACGGCTTCGAAGTGGTTCATACGCACTTCGAGGGGTGGCGCTCTACAGCGCCGGATACAGCAGCCGACTTCGCGCTTCACGGGCGCCTGCGCGTCGGCCCGCGCGCGCCCTTGCACGACTGGCCCACGATGGGCGCCGACCTGGCGGCGCTTCGAGTCGAACTGGCCTGCGACGGGGAGGCGAAGGATCGCGGCGTTGCATCGATCGTGCTCGACGGGCCGCTGCATGCGCTGAAGGCCATGGTCGAAGCGATGGCAAAGGCGACGCCGTTCTGGGCGATCCGAGCTGGCGAGGTGGTGACCACCGGAACGATCACCGACGCTTGGCCGCTGGCACCGGGACAGCGGTGGAGCACCACTGTGTCCGAGCCTCGCCTTCAGGGGCTGGAGGTGCAGACGACTGAGTGAGTCGAGTTGGCGGAGGCCGGCGGTCCCGAGCGCTCGTCGCTGGTTGGAACAGAACTCGGCTATAGACTGAACTCGGTCATTCGGTCGCGTCACGACGATGAAGGCTACCGACCCTCTGCTGACGTTCGCACCAGCGGCGCGTCCGACGCCAATGCAGCGATTGCCGACAGTCGATTCGAGCGGACGTATGACAGCAAACCGCCGCTCACCCGACATTCGAACGTGGCGCGCAGCGCGACGAACGGCGAGTTTTTCAAGTCATGGCAGTCACTGGCGGCGGCGAGAGTGTTGGTCAGCCTCGACAGCCTAAAAGCTTGGTGTCGCTCGACCTTGTCAGGCCGCGCAAGCAGTGGAATCCTCTCCAATCGCTACAGTGAGGAATCCAACCCATTCACCGGAGAGATTTGCCATGTCCCAACTCGTATCGATTCCCACGCTCGATTCACCCCACCCGGACGCTTCGGACGAAACCTGGCGCGCGCGCGTCCACCTGGCGGCGGCAAACCGCCTGGCGGTTTACGACGAATTGGAGGAGGGGATCGACAACCATTTCACGATGACCGTGCCGGGACGGGACGATCGGTTCATGGTGCTGCCCTTCGGCAAGCACTGGTCGGAGGCCCGGGCGAGCGACCTGATCGTGTTCGACGAGGCCGGCAAAGTGCTCGACGGCAGGGGCGACCTGGAGTTGAGCGCTTTCTGTATCCACGCACCCTTGCACCGAATCGCCGGGGCCAAGGTCGTCTTGCACACGCACCAGACCTGGGCCTTGGCGTTGAACATGCTTGAGGACAACCGGCTGTTGCCAGGTAGCCAGACCGCGGCGTTCTTCGCCCGAAACGTGGCCTACGACGACGGCTACACGGGCTTGGCGGCGGAGTTGAGTGAGGGCGAGCGCCTCGCCGCGATCCTGGGCGACAAGCAAATCCTCTTCATGAAGAATCACGGCGTGCTGGTCGTTGGAGAGACGGTCGCCCAAGCCTATCGTCGTCTGTATAAGCTCGAAAAAGTCTGCAAAGCGCAGGTGCTGGCCATGTCGACCGGGCGACCGCTGGCACTGCTGTCCGAGGAGTTGGTGAAACGGGTCGACACGCCCAATCCGAAGGACAGCCACTCACGCTCGGAGCGCGAGCAGCTTTACTTCGCGGCGATGATGCGGGTTCTGGACCGGGTCAACCCAGGATATGCCGATTGAATTGAGGTGAACGCACGCTTTACTGGCGACGAATGGTCCGGAATTGCAGGCCAATCGCGGCCGAACACGTGCGACATCAAAGGCCGATCGAGTGCCGCTGGTGAATAGATCGAACTGGCGCTGCCGACCCATTGCAGCCGGCGGGAGTTTTCTTAGGGAGCGACCGGTCTACTTCGGAAGTAGAAGTTCGCTCGCGCCGTCGGGGAAGTCAACGACGGCGACAGCAGTCGTTCGAACGTGGCCAGCATTGCCCGGGAGAAGATCTCGGCGAAACGAATGCATTCGAAAACCTCGAGATGGCACTGGCAAAAAAGAAGCGCGTAGGCAAGAGAGCCATATCCGCGAATCAAGAAATACAGCAAGCGGCAGAAAGCGTCACAAGTCTGACGGCACCCAGCCCCCGAAGGCGGTGACTTCGACTTCGACGCCAGCGGCGTCCTGACAACTCAGGCAAGGCTTCGGGTTAGCGCGATATGCGCTTCGCGGAGCGACTGCTTGGTCCTTGGGATGAGCGGCACGGCCGCGCCCTAGAAAATCTAACTTCCTTCTCAGCGTCGTTGCAATTACCGAGCTCATTGCAGCACTGCCCCTCCGTCGCCTTGCGCATCTTTCGCGCGCTCCTCAGGCGGGCGGAACGCCAATTGCCCGATGGATCCGCGGAAAGAGAGCGGTGTGTCGCGACTGACCGTTTATTGCTGGGACCGTGAGGCTGCCGTATGGCCGATTGCTGCGTTACGGAAGAAGGGAGCAACCGCTCGCTGTTGTCGCTTACGGCCCGGGAAAGTCGATCCACTACAGGCGTTTGCGGCCGCGACAAGCTGAAGTTCAAAGTTGAAGATCTTCGCCCGCGGGTCTGCCTTTTGCCGCCGGGTAGACAATCCGTGACAGCGAATCCTCGTTTAGCCATATGGGGTTACCCCGCCAGACTTCGCATCTCCGCTTAAGCCGCCAGCCTTCCCGCTGACTGTCACCCCAGGACTTGAATGACGCCCACGACCCCGGGCCCCGCAGCCATCCTGCGCGGCCCGCAGCAGCCCGAGCTGCTGCGCGAAGAGACCCTGGCCGACCTGTTCGAGCACACCGCCTTCCACCAACCCAAGCAGCTGGCGCTGGTCTTCGGTGACCGCCAGTTGGACTATGGCGAACTCGACGCCCTGGCCGATGCGGCAGCGCACCGCCTGATCGACATCCACGGCGTGGGCCCCGGAACAATCGTCGGACTGTGGCTGCCCCGCTGCATCGAACTGTTGGTGCTGCAACTGGCCATCGCCAAGACCGGCGCTGCGTGGCTGCCGCTGGACGCACAGACGCCGGCCGATCGCGTGCTGACGTGCCTGGCCGACGCCCAGGCCGTGGCCTTGGTGACCGACGACCTACCCAAGCAGGGCCTTGAGCCGATGCATGCGGGCGTCAGCCTGATCGCCGCGCAAACCCTGTGCGCGCCGCTGCCGCCAGGCACCGTGTTGCGCCGTCGCGTGGGCGCCGTTCCGGCCGACACCGCTTACGTTATTTACACCTCGGGCTCGACCGGCAAGCCCAAAGGCATCGCGGTTTCTCAGCGCAGCATCTGCCACTTCCTGCGCAGTGAAAACGCCCAGCTCGGCGTGCAGGCCAGCGACCGGGTCTACCAGGGCTTTTCGGTGGCCTTCGACATGTCCTTCGAGGAGATTTGGATCAGTTACTTGGTTGGCGCCACCCTGTGGCTAGGACCTCCCGAAGCGGCCGGCGACCCGGACCTGCTGCCGCGGCTGCTGGCCGATCACGGCGTCACCGTGCTGCATGCCGTGCCCACGCTGCTGGCGCTGTTCGCGCACGATGTGCCCGGGTTGCGCATCGTCAACCTGGGCGGCGAAATGTGCCCGGCTTCCCTGGTAGACCGCTGGGCGCGCCCGGGCCGCCAGGTGTTCAACACTTACGGCCCGACCGAGGCCACCGTCTCGGCCAGTTTGGCCGAACTGCTGCCCGGCCAGCCGGTGACCATCGGCCGCCCGCTGCCCAACTACGTGCTGATGGTGATCAAGCCGATCGCTGAGGACGCCTGGGCCGAAGGCACACCGGCGCCCCTGCAGCTGCTGCTGCCCGGCGAGACCGGTGAGCTGTGCATCGCGGGCCCGGGCGTGGCGCAAGGCTACCTTCGTCGCCCGGACCTGACGTCGCGCAAATTCCTGCCTAACCCCTGGGCCGAAGGTGCCGAGGAAGCGCGTCTGTATCGCACGGGGGACCTGGCCTGCATCGATGCCGACGGCCAGATGCAGTGCCTGGGGCGCACCGACGATCAGGTGAAGATCCGCGGCTTCCGCGTCGAGCTGGGCGAGATTGAGGCCGTGCTGTCGCAGCAATTCGGCGTGGGTACTGCGGCGGTGCTGCTGCGGCCCGCAGACGGCATCGATCACCTCGTGGCCTATCTGGTGCCGACCGCCGGTGCTGTGCCGACCGCCGGTGCAGTGCCGACCGACGCTGCCGCGCTGCGCCACTCGCTGGCAGCCCTGCTGCCGCCCTACATGGTGCCTACACACTTCGAGTGGCTGGCGGCCATGCCCCGCATCCCCTCCGGGAAGATAGACCGCAAGGCACTGCGCGCGCTGCCGCTGGCCCTGCGGCCCGCGACGGATTCCGACACGCCCGAATCCCCGGCCGAGGAGGTGCTGTTTGCCGCCCTGCAGCGGCTATTCCCGGGCCAGACGCTGCGCCGCGACCTGGACTTCTTCCGCGACCTGGGCGGTCATTCGCTGCTGGCCGCGCGCCTGATCTCTGCGGTGCGCGCCGACCCACGCTTCAGCCACGCCACGGTGCGCGACATCTACCGAATTCGCAGTCTGGGCGCGCTTGCCTCGGTATTGCAGGAACAGGCCGACACCGCCCAGGCCGCTGCGGCCAGCGGCCCCGCAGCCGCCGAGCGACCCTTCGTGTTGCATTCGGCCTGGCGACGCTGGCGCTGCGGCCTGGCGCAACTGGCCGTCAGCCCGTTGCTGGTACTGCTGAAGATGGCGCAGTGGCTGGCGCCCTTCTTCACCTACCACTTCTTTACCGGCGAGCCCGACGACTCGGTCGTCCTTGCCGTGCTCATGTCGACGTTGATGTTCCTGTTGGCGACGCTGCTGGAGTTTGCGGTCGCCTGGGCCGGCAAGTGGCTGATCGCCGGGCGGCTCAGCGCCGGCAGCTACGCGCTGTGGGGCTGGGTCTATTTCCGCTGGTGGCTGGCCGACCGGCTGGTGGAATCGGCGCCCACCTACATGATTGCCGGCTCGCCGCTGTACGTGGGTTGGTTGCGCGCGCTGGGTGCACGCATCGGTAGCGACGTGATAGTGGGCTCGATCACGCTTCGCGTGCCCGAGTTGCTGACGTTGGGCGATGGCGCCAGCGTGGGCAACGCGGTGAACCTGGAGAACGCGACGGTGCAGGGCGGCATGCTGCACCTGGGCCGCATCGAGATCGGCCGCGACTGCGCGATCGGGTCGTTCTGCGTGCTCGAAGGCGACGTCGTTCTCGGCGATGGCGCGCACCTGCGCGGCCAGACGGCGCTGAGCCGCGGCGAGCGTGTGCCGCTAGGTCGCGTCTGGGCCGGTTCGCCGGCCCAGGACATCGGCGCGGACGACCCCGCCTCGCGACCTGCCCGGCCGCCGGTGACGAAGACCCGTCGCGCGGCCGAGGCCGTCTTCTTTCTGGCAGGCGCGCTGGCGGTTGCCGTCGCTTTCTTCCTGCCAGTGTTCCCCGCCTTCATGCTGATCGACACCCTGGACGTATCAGAACTTGGCGTGCAGCCGTTGCTGGACGACGGCTCGATCACCGCCTGGGAGGCCTTCCTGCTGCGCCTGGCCAAGTTCTTTGCCCTCGCCATGCCGGCCAGTGTGGTGCTGATCGCCCTGACGGTGCTGTTGTCGGCGGGCATCCGCTGGGCTTTCCTGCCCCGGATGCAGGCCGGGTCGTGGCCGGTGCACAGCAGTCGCTACTTGGCCAAGTGGCTGGTCAGCCAAATCCAGGAGTCCAGCCTGGCGGTGTTGCACGGCATTTACGCCACGGTGTTTTCAGCCACCTGGTACCGACTGCTCGGCGCCACCGTGGGCCGCGACGCCGAACTGTCGACGGCGCTGGGCGTGGTGCCCGACATGCTGACGCTGGGCGACGAGACCTTCATTGCCGACGCCGTGATGCTGGGCGACGAGCAGGTGCTGGGTGGCTGGATGACCGTGCAGGCGACCGTCGTGGGTCGGCGCAGCTTCATCGGCAACGGCGCCTACCTGCCCGACGGCAGCGTGATCCCGGACAACGTATTGATCGGCGTGCTGTCGTCGGTGCCGGCAAACGCTGAAATGCAATCCGGCGATACCTGGTTGGGGTCACCGCCGATGCACTTGCCGGCCCGCGAGGCCACGCTATCGGCGAGTGCTGACCTGACCTACCGGCCAAGCACTCGGCGGCGCGTAGCGCGCGGTCTGGTCGAGGCCTTTCGCATTGCCGCGCCGCATGCGCTGGTGATCGCCATCGGCTATGCGATCGTGCTGGACGCGATGCCGCTGGCCGAGCAGCAGCGCTGGGGTTTGGTGGTGCTGGAACTCGGCTTGGCGGGCTTTCTTTTTGGCGTGGCCAGCTTCGCCTGGGTCGCGGTGCTGAAGTGGCTGTTGATCGGCCGCTACCGCCAGCGCGCGACACCGATGTGGACGCCCTTTGTCTGGCTGTCCGAAGCCGTAACGAGCATGTACGAAGGAATTGCCGTGCCCAATCTGCTGCGCTACCTGCGTGGCACGCCGATGCTGCCGCTGGCCTTGAACCTGCTGGGCTGCCGCATCGCGCCATCGGCCTGGATCGACACCACTGACATCACCGAATTCGACTGTGTGCAGATCGGCGCGCACAGCGAACTCAACGCTCACTGCTGCCCGCAGACCCACCTGTTCGAAGACCGCGTGATGAAGATCGACCAAGTGCGCATCGGCGAGCGAGTGAGCATCGGGCCGCGCTGCAACGTGCTTTACGGCGCGGTGGTGGGTGACGGCGTCAGCCTTGGGCCACTGACGCTGGTGATGAAGGGCGAAGCACTGCCGGATGGAACAGCTTGGCGCGGCTTACCCGCGGTGCAGCGGTGACAGTAACAGCCCACCACGTTGGAGAACGGATCGGCGCGGAAGTCGCGCTGGCCCCTTTGCCTGCCTTAAGCAAGTTGGGCGGGGCCACCGTCCAGGACTGCCGCACGGACACGCCGCCCTCAAACTGGCCGGCGGTGCAAGTGCTGGCGCTGTTTCCACCCCGACAGCCCGCGGACACGCTGGCGATCGAGCGTGCGGCCGCACGAATGCATGCGCGACAGGTGCTAGTGCAACGACTGGGTGCGACCGCGGCCGCGTCATGGCTACAACGTCGCCGTGAAGCGCGGGGCGCGCAGTCCGTGTCGTTCAGCCATGAGGTTGGCGCTTCGCTGCTGGCTTGGTCGACCAGCGGGGCGGTCGGCGTGGACCTGGTCGATCTGGACGGCTTGGCACGAGCCAGCCAGCAGGAACTGACTGCCACGGCGTCGCTGTACCTGGGCCCTGAGGCTGCCGCTGCGGTGGCTGCCGCACCGTTGGCGCCTGCGAGCCGCCTTGCGTTTGCCTTGCGTTGGTGCAGCCTTGAAGCCAGGCTCAAGTGCCTTGGGCTGGAACTTGATGAGTGGCAATCGGGGCTGGACGGCGAACTTGGCCGCATCGCAACCGTCCGGGTTTATGTTGAGTCGGTCTATGGGCAAGTCTCCGCACGATGGATCGGGTGCCTGGCCTGGCGCTAAGGAAGGTCTGAACAACGTGAAAACGTGAGCGCGTTTTCACGTTGTTCAGACCTTCCATGGCAGTCCCGCCGCGGGTCTACAGGTCAGGGTTGACTTCGACCCGATTCCTGAGGAAGCCTCCCACAACACTGCCCGCCTTCATGAAGATTGTGCAGGCGGACCGAGTTGGCGCTGCCGACACGCTTCAACGTCCGAGACGTGGCCGTCTCGCAACCTGAACCAGGGCAACTTCTGACTTGGGCCGAGTCGGCGTGCGTGGACTTTCCGGACGTCAGGAAGCCGCCGCTGGTATTGAAACTGGTTCGAACGATCGTTACCGAGACTCGTCGATGGCGCGAGTCAAATCACAGCGACAGCCGCTGTTTGAAATCTATGGTCGCAATGCAGTGGCCTAGAAATGGTCTGCTTAACTGAGCGCGCCGCGTGATGTGAGGGGGCATGACGACGAAGACGCATGGAAGTCCTCGAATTGAAGTCTTCGGGGCCTCATTTGCGATGCGTTGTCGCGTCCTTAGCCGCTCGGCGAGGCTCTTTCGAGCTTCGCACGCGCACTCATCCCTGCACTCCCATCAACTGTCTGCGCGCCATCCACAGGTTGCTCAGCGCGAACAGCGTGACGATCTGCGCTGTGTTCTTCGCCAGGCGGCGATACCTTACCTTGGTGAACCCGAACTGCCGCTTGATGACGCGGAACGGATGCTCGACCTTGGCGCGGATGCCGGCCTTCCTCTTCTCCACGCGTTCGGCCACGAAGTCCGGCTCGATGAACGGGTTGAGTTGGCGGCGCAGGCCGGGGCGCATAGCCACGTGCCAAGTCTTCCCAGCGGCTTCGGGCCGCTTGTGCACGCCCTGGTAGCCAGCGTCGCCGAAGGCCGCCTCCTCGTCGCCTTGCAGCAGCGCGCCAGCCATGTTCAGGTCGTTGACGTTGGCCGCCGTGCCGGCCACGGTGTGCACCAAGCCCGACTGCGCATCCACGCCGATCGGGGCCTTCATGCCGAAGTACCAGTTGTTGCCCTTCTTGGCCTGATGCATCTCAGGGTCGCGCTCGCCGTCGGCGTTCTTCGTCGAACTCGGCGCGGCGATCAGCGTGGCGTCCATCACTGTGCCCGTGCGCAGCAGCAAGCCCTTCGCACGCAAGATGTCGTTGACCAAGCGCAGCATGTCCGGCGCCAGGTTGTGCCGCTCCAGCAGGTGACGAAAGCGCAGGATCGTCGTCTCGTCGGGCAGCCGCGCTGCACCCTGGTCGATCTTGGCGAACTCGCGGAACAACGGCGTGTCGTGCAGCGCCTCTTCCATCGCCGGGTCCGACAGACAGAACCACTGCTGCAGACAGTCAATCCGCAGCATCGTCTCAAAAGCAAACGGCGGACAACCCGTCTTCGCCCGCGGGCAGTGCGGCTCGACGATCTGCACCAACGCGGCCCACGGCACCACGGGCTCTATCTCGTCAAGGAACTTGCCCTTGCGGGTCTTTTTCGTCGACAGGTGAAGGCCCAGGCCGAGTTGCTTCATGGCGATGCTGCGAGCTGCGGTCATGGCCTGACAACAGGCAAGTCATAGGCCGGTTTGGCAGACTTTCCTTAGGCGTCGTAACGTCAAGATTTGCGGGTCTCTTGGCGGTAGCCGAGCTGCGTTGTCGAACGTGGCAGCGCTGATCCGGCGACATGGTGCGCAAGGGCGAGTTCCGAGCGCCTGATTCGATGCTTGCCGCCGAGCATCGCATCAGCCCGTGGCTGGCACTGTCAAACTTCCAGTTGTTGCTGGGGATCGAGCAGCACTGCATCGAAAGCACCCTTCCAGCCGGCGTCGATGCCGGCTTGCGTGTATTCACGGCCGCCCACGGGCGGGCGCGGGCAGCAAGGCGCCAAGCTGGCCGCCGTATGAACTCGGGCCTGTCCGCAGCCTGTTGCTGACGCAAGCCTTGGTCACTCAGTTCTGATGCCAACGGCGCTTGGTGTCACCACCCCGCGCACCCAGTCAAGCTATGAAGATGCGGGTTCGCACCCCCGAAGACCAGGCGGTCGATCGGTTTCGACTTGCAGGACCGCTGTCAGCTTTGGCGGCTAACAGGTCGGCCTGGCCACAAGCTGTCGACCGCGGGTCGACCGGACTTCCAAAAAATCTGCCGCCATGGAGACATGCCTCCATGCGGTTGCGGTGCCGCTTCGGAGAATGGCTGGGACAGTTGTGCACGGAGCGATTCGACAGCCGCCTAGGCGCAGGTGCCGAGTATCGAACCCTGTCGAGACGGCTTCATGATGTTTAGCGGAGGTCGCCCTGGTCATGATCAGGGACGTCTTGTGGTTTGTTTTAAGGCTTGCGCATGGCGATCAGCCAATGCCGCAAAGGAACCGGCTCATCGCGCGCACGTTGCCGAGGTCACCTCGATAACGGACCACGATCTTTGCAAGTCACTAGATAACGACATCGACATCGACAACGACAACGACAACGACAACGACAACGACAACGACAACGACAGCGATGATTCACTCAAAACCGACTACCGGGTGCGGCTGGTAGGGGGCCTCGAGCTGAGCCACATCATCGGCCCCCAGCTTTAGCGTCAGCGCGGCGACGGCGTCGTCGAAGTGCGCCGGCTTGGACGCGCCGATGATCGGAGCCGTCACGTCCGGCTGGGCCAGCAGCCAGGCAAGCGCCACCTGTGCCCTCGTTGCACCGCGTGCCGCCGCCACCGCGGCCAGCGCCTCCGCGACCTGACGGTCGTTGGCCTCGGTGCGCGCGAACAGCTTGGCGCCGAAGGTGTCCGTCTCGATGCGCGGCGTGCGCTCACCCCAGGGCCGCGCCAGCCGGCCGCGGGCCAGCGGACTCCAGGGAATAACGCCGACAGCCTGATCGCGGCACAGCGGCAGCATCTCGCGCTGTTCTTCGCGGTACAGGAGGCTGAGCTCGGGCTGCATGCTGACAAAGCGAGTCCAACCGTGGCGCTCGGCGACATGCTGCGCCTTTGCGAACTGCCATGCATGCATCGACGAGGCGCCGATGTATCGCGCCTTGCCACTCTTGACGACATCGTGCAGCGCCTCCATCGTTTCTTCGATCGGAGTGGCCGGGTCCCAGCGGTGAATCTGGTACAGGTCAACGAAGTCAGTGCCGAGCCGGGAAAGGCTGGCGTCGATCTCGTGCAGGATCGCCTTGCGCGACAGCCCGCCGCCGTTGGGCCGATCGCGCATCCTGCCGTGCACCTTGGTGGCGATGACGAGCTCATCGCGCCGCGCAAATTCGCGCAGTGCGCGGCCCACAATCTCTTCGCTCGTGCCATCGGAATAGACGTTGGCGGTGTCGAAAAAGTTGATGCCGAGTTCGACTGCCTGCCGGATCAACGGGCGGCTGGCAGCTTCGTTGAGTGTCCACGGGTGGTTGCCGCGATCGGGTACGCCATAAGTCATGCAACCCAGGCAGATGCGCGAAACAACAAGGCCTGTCGGGCCCAAGCGGGTGTATTCCAAAGGTGGCTCCGGGTGTTGATCTGCCGTGCAGCGTATCAGTGGCGGCTCAGCGCCGCTCTCGGCGCCTCGAGGCGCGATGCCGGGCGCACAGCACCCGGGCCTGTCAGGCCACGACAGCCGCCGGCTACTGCGCTCGCACGCCGTCACTGTCGATGTCCGCTTCAAGGCAACCAGCTACATCCGCCGACCGGCAGCGTTGGGTCGGAAGGGTGAGGTCGCTGGCCTTGGATGCAGTCACTGAGTCGGCCCTGCAAAATTCATCTCAGCGCAGCAAGTGACAACGCTGGCATATTGGTCGACGGACGGCGTTGCGGTGTTCGTTCGGACTCCATCACCTTTGTCCCT
>ENA-OBIO01000551-OBIO01000551.1-metagenomes-genome-assembly--contig:-NODE-551-length-19192-cov-3.80436_pt1 | contig 19192 bp, 20 predicted proteins | sample MGYA00153383_OBIO01 | MGnify analysis MGYA00153383 | reverse complement strand
CCGGCGCGGTCGCGAAGATCTTCGATCGCGTGACCGACGTCTTGCTCGAGCTCGGCTACCTGCTGCGTTCCGAGACCGGCGAAGTGACCGCATCCGTGCACGGGCGCACTCTCCGTCGCATCTACGGAGAACGCGATCTGCTCGTGGCCGAATGCCTGCGCCGTGGAGTCTGGAAAGACCTCGATCCCGCTGGTCTCGCTGCGATGGCCGCCGCCCTGGTCTACGAGCCGCGGCGGGATGAGGGCCAGACGTCGGACCGCTACCTCCCGAAGGGTGCCTTCCGCCCGGCTTTCGAGAAGACGACGGACCTGTGGTCGAAGCTCGACGACATCGAACGCGATCACAAGCTCCCCGGGAGTAATCCACTCTCGACCGGACTGTCGCTCGCGATGAACCGCTGGGCCCAGGGCGTGTCCCTCGACTCTGTGCTGCTCGAGTCGGAGCTCGCGGCCGGGGACTTCGTGCGCATGACAAAACAGACGATCGACCTGCTCGACCAGCTCTCGGTGGTAGCCGACGGCACCGTCGGACGCACGGCACGCCAAGCGCTTGAGTCCATTCGCCGCGGCATCGTGGCGTACTCCTCGGTCGCGTGACTGCGGCAGGGATGCCGATGGCCGCAGTCCTCGCACGCTCCCTTTAGGCTTGACGGGTGCGTTCGAGCCTCCCGCCCCGCCAGGGGGCCACCTCCGGATGGCTCTCGCGACCGCTTCCACTCACGGCTGCACTCCTCGTCGCGGCGCTATCCGGCTATGCCAACGCTGCCGCCTTTCCTGCTATCGGATGGTGGCCGCTCATCTTCGTCGGCACGGCGTTGATGCTCTGGTCGCTCCACGGTCGCCGGGCGTGGTCGGCACTCCTCGTCGGGTTCGTCGGCGGATTCGCATTCTTTGGCAATCACATCCTCTGGCTCACGGTCTATCTCGGTGCGGTGCCGTGGCTCGCCCTCGCCGGGCTCGAATCGGTATTCTTCGCCCTCGGCTGCGTGCTGATGGCGCTGGCTTGGCGCCACGTTCCGCGAGTGTGGTCGGGTACGGGAGCGCAGCTGGTTGGTCTTCCCGCGGTACTGGCGGGGCTCTGGGTGCTTCGTGAGGCGATTACCAGCGTCTGGCCCTACGGCGGCTTCTCCTGGGGGCGTCTGGCCTTCTCCCAGTCCGACAGCACCTTCGCACCGCTTGTCGCCTGGCTCGGAATGTCCGGTGTCAGCTTCGTCATCGCCCTGCTCAGCGCTGTGCTGCTGCAGGCCGTGCGCACGGTGCGTGTGCGCGTAACTACGCGGGGCGTGATCGCCGCGACCGCATTCCTCATCGCGGCGCTGTTCCCGGCCTGGCCGGTACTCGAATCCGGCAGCATTCGTGTCGCCGCGGTGCAGGGCAATTCCAACTCCGGCCTGTTCGCCCAGATCCAGCCGGGCGACAGCCTGGACGATCACCTTCAGGCGACCGTTCCGATTCTTGGAAAAAAGGTCGATGTCATCGTCTGGCCGGAGAACGCCTCCGACATCGATCCGCTCCGCAACGAGCAGGCGGCCAGGACCCTTGACTTCGTCTCCGAGAAAATGCAGGCCCCGCTCGTCACCGGTACCAGGACCGAGAATGCTCAGGGGCAGACATTCAACAGCCTGCTGCTGTGGAAGAACGGCGCGGGTTCGGTCGCCCAGTACGACAAGATCCATCCGGTGCCGTTCGCCGAGTACCTGCCGGATCGCTCCTTCTGGTATCCACTCGCGCCGAGCCTGTTCGATTTGGTACCGCGTGACTACACCTTCGGCACGCGCTCCAATGTCTTCGACATCAACGGCGCGATGGCGGGGCTCGCGATCTGCTTCGACATCGTCGACGACGGGCTGATCCACCGGATGGTCGACGGGGGAGCGGAGTTCATCCTCGCCCCCACCAACAACGCCGACTTCGGACACTCCGACGAGAGCGTGCAGCAGGTGGCCATCGCCCGGCTGCGCGCCATCGAGACCGGTCGGAGCGTCGTCAACGACTCCACCGTCGGAGTGAGCGCCATGTTCGCACCCGACGGCCGGGTGATCGCGAAGCTGCCCACCTTCACCCGGGGTGCGATGGTCGAGACCATTCCGTTGAGCAGCACACTGACCCCGGCGATGTTCGCCGGTCGCCAGATCGAATGGATCGTCGCGGGCTTTGGACTGGCCAGCCTGGCCGTCGGCATATTGTTGGCGCCGCGTCGCGCGCGGTCCGCTTCTTCCCGCGGCAGGGGTCGCCGTGGCTGAGACCCTCATCATCCTGCCGACCTACAACGAGATCGAGAGCCTCGAGACGGTTCTCGGCCGCATCCGGCAGTCGATGCCGCAGGCCGACGTGATCATCATCGATGATTCGAGCCCGGATGGCACGGGGCGGCTTGCAGATCGTCTCGCCGCGACCGACCCGGGGCTCACTGTGCTGCATCGCCCGGCGAAGGACGGCCTCGGGCGGGCCTACCTGGCCGGCTTCGCCCACGCCATCGAGCGGGGCTACCGCTACGTCGTGGAGATAGACGCCGACGGCTCCCACGACCCGGCGGACCTTCCGGCGATGCTCAGTCTTGCGGCAGCGGGAGCGGACCTCGTCATCGGGTCCCGCTGGGTGCGGGGCGGATCGGTGCGCAATTGGCCGTTGATCCGCCAGGCAATCTCTCGCGCCGGAAACGCCTACTCGCGGGCAATGCTCCGCTCTGGCATCCACGACATCACCGCGGGATTCCGGGTCTACCGCACGCAAGCGCTGCGCACGCTTGACCTGTCCGCCGTATCCTCGCAGGGCTATTGCTTTCAAGTGGAATTGGCATGGCGTCTCGAGCGGGCGGGAAAGCGCGTCGTGGAGCATCCGATCGTCTTCATCGAACGCACCGCCGGTCACTCGAAGATGCACCCGGGCATCGTCGTCGAAGCCCTGCTGCGGGTGACGCTGTGGGGAATCTCGGGCCGCCGCTCCTCGAACCCTCCGGCGCCCGCATTCCGGGCAGAAAAATAGCCGATTACCATCGCGATGGCAATCGGCTAGGTCTCCGGATGGACGACTACGCGCCGACCTTGTGCTGTCCTTTGCGTGCCCGAAGGAAGTCGAGCCGCTCCTGGAGCAGTTCCTCGAGTTCGGCACGGGTGCGACGTTCGAGCAGCATGTCCCAGTGGGTGCGCGGGATTTTGGCATCCGACGGTTCTGGCTCGACCTGCACTCCGTCTTCACCGAGAAGTCGGCCCTCCAGGCCGCTCTTCGGGGATTCCCACACCGTGGGAATCTCCGCGTCAGAGGAGAAGGTGACCTCGAACGTGGAGCCGTCTACGGCCTGATATGTACTTTTTTTCCGCGGGGAGAAGGTCACGCCTTCTTCACTCTGAAGACTCTGGGATCCGAGTCTCATTCCGCGCAAACTGCGATCCGCCATTATGTGGTCCTCTCTCGCGATGCAATCACCAGTTATAAACCCACAAGCTGGACATAACCTTTCCATCACGCGGCGATTCCAGCAAACTCACAGGCTACTCTTCACGGGAGTGAGCCTCTCTCACCACCTCAAGAGCGAGGTCCGCCCGGTCTGTCACCAGCCCGTCGACTCCCAGATCGAGTAGCCGTCTCATGTCCGCCGGCTCGTTGATCGTCCAGACATGCACCTCAACGCCGGCCGCCTTGAGGAGACGAACTGTTCGTGGGGAGATCACGCGCACTCCTCGCAATCGCTCGGGTACCTGCACGGCCTGCACGTCACGCAGCACGCGACGGGCGAGCGGCACCAGGCCAAGCTTCACAGCCAATAAGGCGCCGGCGAAGGGCGCAGCTGATGCCGAGGTAGCGACTCCCGGCAACGCCTGTACCGCCCGCAGCCGGCGCCTATTATCGAAGGAGGTCACGAGCACTCGATGCACCGCGTGAGCTCGGAGAATAGCCGCGACGGCAGGCACAACCGCCGCATCCGACTTGAGGTCAAGATTAAATCGCGCCTCCGGGAAGGCGTTGAGCGCCTCCTCGAGGCTGGGGAAGGTCTGAGCGTGCCCCAGGTCGACCCCACTGAGCTCCGCGAAATTGAGCTCATCAATGCGCACGGCCATTCCGGCTGTGCGCGCCAGATCGGAATCATGGCTGAGGACCGCCACCCCGTCGGCCGACGCATGCACGTCGGTCTCGAGGTGGGTGACGCCGATCGCAAGGGCAGAGAGAAAAGCGAGAAGAGTGTTTTCCGGCGCATCCGTTGCCAGGCCTCGGTGTGCAAGGACGCGGGGCAGCGGGCCAAAAAAGAACCCGTCGCCGGTACCGATCGTGCTTGGTTCAGCCACGCTATCTTTCGCCTCGCCTCCGTCGTGATATCACGCGCACCGGGTTGAATGGCCGTGCGGCTGCACATCGCGATGACCCGTACATATACACACACATAGACGCAGAGTGCCTTGTTGCAGAAACCGACCGCGCCAGCCGACCGGTTCCCCTGTCAGCCAGTGGCCTAGACGGCGGGCGGGATAGGTGCTGGCAAAGTTGGGGGAGTGCTCGGCACTGCCGGCGGCGCCGGGGGAGTGGCCGGAGGGGTCGCGGCAGCGTGACTTGGAGTGTTTCCACCGAGGCTCGCACCGAAGCCAGCCGTGATGCTCTTGATCGCTTCGGTGAGCTCCGATGGGATGATCCAGAGCTTGTTCGAGTCGCCCTCGGCGATCTTGGGTAGCATCTGCAGATACTGGTAGGCCAGCAGCTTGCTGTCCGGGTCACCGGCATGGATGGCGTGGAAGACCGTGGTGATCGCCTGCGCTTCGCCCTCGGCCCGAAGCACGGCGGCCTTCGCGCCACCCTCGGCCTCGAGGATCGCGGCCTGCCGAGATCCCTCTGCCTGCAGGATGGCGGCCTGCTTGGTGCCCTCTGCAGTGAGGATCTGCGCACGACGGTCCCGCTCGGCACGCATCTGCTTCTCCATCGAGTCCTGGATAGAGACCGGCGGATCGATCGCCTTGAGCTCGACACGTCCGACACGCACGCCCCACTTACCGGTCGCTTCGTCGAGCACGATGCGCAGCTGGCCGTTAATGTTGTCGCGGCTGGTGAGTGCTTCCTCGAGGTTCAGGCTTCCGACGACGTTACGCAGGGTGGTGGTCGTCAGCAGTTCGACGGCGCCGAGATAGTTGGCAATCTCATAGGTGGCGGCACGGGCATCCGTGACCTGGAAGTAGACGACCGTGTCGATCGAAACAACAAGATTGTCTTCGGTAATCACCGGCTGGGGCGGGAAGGAGACGACCTGTTCGCGCATGTCAATGAGCGGCCGCACCCGGTCGATGAAGGGAACCAGGATATTGAGGCCGGGCTGGAGGGTCTTGTGGTACTTGCCGAGACGCTCAACGACGCCGGCTCGTGCCTGCGGGATGATCTTCACCGCCCGGAACAGGATGGTCAAGACAAAAATTGCGATGATGATAATCACAATCACCAGGATGATCTGGCCGAACAGGTCGGTGGTCACAGTGCTGTCCCTTCTGCGGGGACCACTATCGCGGTCGCCCCTTCGATCGCCGTAACGACGACGCGTTCACCGGTATCGACCGGTCGATCAGTGGTGGCCTGTGAAAGGCGGGCAGTCCAGGTCTCGCCATTTGCGAGCTTTACGTGGCCCTGGCCGTCGACGAAGGGAGTCGTTACCGTGCCGCCGCTGCCGAGCAGGGCCGCGACGTTGGTGGGGGTCTGGTCGGCTCCGCGCCCGAGCGAGCGTTTTATCGCGGGCCGCACAACGAATAGCAACAGGAGAGCGAGCACACCGGCGATCAAAATCTGCGCCCAGAACGGCGCCCCGAGGAGGCCTGCGATGAGACCGCCGATGCACCCGCCGGCGAGCATCAGAAAGGTGAAGTCGACGGTGATCACCTCGACGATCACGAAGATCAGCAGCAGTGCCACCCAGAAAATCCAGGCATACATCGTGAGGAAATCAACGATCATCCAGCTGCACCCCTTGCGAGTCTTATTCCTTGAAACTAGCACCAGCTCCCGCGAAACTGCCTGATCTTGCTATTCTCGTGACCCGTGGCGACGCGCCACGACCGCCCATGGAATCCAGGAGTCTCCCCGTGACAAATCAACTCGCCGCCGGATCGCTCGATGGGCTCCGAGCCCTTGTCACCGGCTCCTCCCGCGGCATCGGTGCAGAAACGGCGGCCTCCCTCGCCGAGGCCGGTGCAAGCGTTGTGATCAACTTTCGCAACAAGGAAGCGCGGGCCACCAAACTCGTCGACAAGATCGTCGCGGCCGGCGGATCTGCCATCGCCATCGGCGCGGATCTCACCGACCCGGTTTCGGTGGCCGCCATGTTCGACACGATCGAGAGCGAGTGGGGCGGCCTCGACATCCTCGTGATGAATGCCTCCGGAGGCATGGAGTCCGGCATGGCCGAGGACTACGCGATGCAGCTGAACCGCGATGCCCAGGTCACCCTGCTCAACACGGCGATTCCGTTGCTCGCGCCTGGCTCACGGGTGGTCTTCGTGACCAGCCACCAGGCGCACTTCATCCACTCCACCCCGACAATGCCTGAATACCTACCGGTCGCGCTCAGTAAGCGCGCGGGCGAGGACGCCCTCCTCGAGATGATCCCGATCCTGGATGCTGCGGGCATCGGCTTCGTGGTCGTCTCCGGTGACATGATCGAGGGAACCATCACGGCTACCCTGCTCGAGCGGGCCAATCCCGGGGCGATCAGCGCCCGCAAGGACTCCGCCGGACGCCTCTATAACGTGAGCGAATTCGCGGCGGAGATCGTCGCCGCGGCGGTCGAGGGCATCCCTGAGGACCACACACGCCTGGTGGGCGACGTGAGCGAGTTCGGCACCGCCTGACCGATCCGGTCGCGCTGAGGGTCGCGCTGAAGGTGGCGGTGGATAGCATGGGAGGCAATGAAAGCCACCGATCTGCCCCTGCTCTCCAGTGTGTCCCGCCCCACGATCCATCCGGATGGCACGCGTGCCGTTACCGCGGTTTCCCGGCCGGATCTTGACGCGGACCGTGTCGTCGGCCAGCTGTGGAGCGTGAATCTCGACGGCTCCGGCGCTCACCGGATCACCCGGGGCGTGAGCGATTCGAGTCCGCGGTTCTCGCCGGATGGCGCTCTGCTCGCCTTTGTTCGATCACTAGGGGACGGGCCAGGACAACTCCACATCATGGCCGCCAACGGCGGAGAAGCACTGCAGGTGACCGACCAGAAGCTCGGCATCACTGCCTGGCGCTGGTCTCCGGACTCCCACCGGATCGCCTTCACTGCCGCTGTCGCCGATGAGGGTCGCTACGGCACCGTCGCAAATCTCGGCCAGGGCGCCGAGCCGCCGCGCCGCATCAGCACTCTCAAATACCGCTCCAACGGATTCGGCTACACCATCGATCGGCGTCGGCACGTGTTCCTCGTTGACGTGCCGCACATCGACGACGAACCCCCTTACGCCGCGGCGCCCTCGGCGCAGGATCCGATGCCAGAGCCGGTCGTGTCCATTCCCGAGCCGCGACGACTCACCGAGGGGGACTTCGATCACGGCGACCTCGCCTTCTCGCCGGATGGCTCGACCCTCGCGGTGGTCTCGGCCCGGCATCCGGACCGGGATCTCGACCTTGCTAATAACGTGTTCGAAATCGACCTGTCGGGCGCTGGAGACTCGCGGCCGGAGGCCGTGCAGGTCACCGGCCAACACCGTCGGTACAGCATCTCCCGTATTGGATACGGTCCGGGCGGCGATTTATGGTTCGTTGGGGGAGACCTGGGGGAGCATGGCGTCGACTTCGTCGGCCGCGGCAACCAGCTCTGGCTGCGGGATGCACCGGGGGAAGCGGTCCGGTTGCTTACTGACCCGAGCATGGTCGATCTCGACGGCGAACTCACCGTCACCACCGACGGCGCCCTCGTGCACGCGCTCACGCGCGGCAGGGCACAGCTATGGCAAATTACCCGTGAGGGGACTGTCGCAGTCGTTGTCGCCGACGAGGTTGTGGTGCACAGCACGGATTCGCTCGGCGGCGCGATCGTCGTCGGCTACACCGCTCCCGCTTCGATGGGCGAACTCGGCCTCATCACCCCGCAGGGGCTCCACCCGCTCACCGATTTTTCCGCGGCCCTTCGCGGTACCGGAGTGACCCCACTTGAGGAGTTGTCCATAACCGCCCGCGACGGTGGAGAGGTGCACGGCTGGGTGCTCACGCCCGTAGACCAGGAGGAACCGCATCCGGTACTGCTCGTGATCCATGGCGGTCCGTTCACCCAGTGGGAGGTCGCGTTCTTCGACGAAGCGCAGGTCTACGTCGACGCGGGCTACGCCGTGGTGATGTGCAACCCACGCGGTTCGGCCGGCTATGGGGAGGCCCACGGACGTGCCATCCGCCACCGGATGGGCACTGTCGACTTCACGGACGTGATGGACTTCCTCGAGGGCGCCCTCGCGCGACATCCGATGCTCGACGGCGCGCGGGTGGGCGTGATGGGTGGGTCGTACGGCGGCTACCTGACGGCGTGGATCATCGCTCACGATCACCGTTTCGCCGGGGCGATCGTCGAGCGCGGCTACCTCGACCCCGAGGCATTCGTCGGCACCTCCGACATCGGCTCATTCTTCAGCGACGAATACACCGGCACGGATCCGCACCGGATGCGTGAGCAGAGCCCGCAGGCGGTGGTGGGCCAGGTGACGACACCGACCCTGGTCATCCATTCGGAAGATGACCTGCGGTGCCCGCTCGGCCAGGGCGAGCGCTACTACGCCGCGCTAAAGCGGAACGGGGTCGAAGCCGAGCTGCTCATCTTCCCGGGGGAGAACCACGAACTGAGTCGGAGTGGTCGACCCAGGCACCGGCTGCAGCGTTTCGAAGCGGTACTGGACTGGTGGTCACGCTACCTGCCCTCTACAGTGAATCCGGGGCACTGAGTGCTGAATCGACATCGACTCACTTCTCGGATCCTGCTCTTCGATGAACGGGATCGTATTTTGTTGTACCTCACCGTCGGATCGGTCCCCGCAGAGCAGACGCGCTGGATCACGCCCGGTGGCGGAGTGGAGCCGGGGGAGACCCATGCAGAAGGGGCGCGGCGCGAGCTGTTCGAAGAGACCGGCCTCGACATCCCCGATCTCGGTGAGCCGGTGTGGGGCCAGGATTTCATACCGGATTATGCCGGGGGAGATCACGACACGGGTCACGCCGAGTACTACGTATTGCGCACGACAGCTTTCGAACCGTCGCGAGAGAATTGGACGGCGGAGGAGCAGTTCGACGTGCTCGAGACGCGCTGGTGGACGATCGACGAGCTCGCCAGCACAACCGAACCGTTTCGTCCTCCGGAGCTGATCGACCTGATCCGCGACCAGCTGCCCTCCCACTGAAAGGCTCACCATGACCGAAGACACCGCCGGCCTCATCGCCGAGATCGAAGCCCAGGAAGAGCGCCTCGTATTCACGCGGTTCAGCAACGCCGATGCCTGGGAACTCGGATGCCTTCTGGTGGAGCTCGGCACCGAGCGCGCTCACACCATCACCATCGACATCCGCCGGGGTGACCAGCTGCTCTTCCACGCCGCACTGGCCGGCACCGCAGCGGACAACGACCAGTGGATCGAGCGCAAGGTGCGCACTGTTCGTCGGTTCGGCAACAGTTCGTTTCTCGTGGGGCTGCGCCATCGCGCCACCGGCACGCCGTTCGAGGCCCGCGAGTGGAATGACACCTTCCTTTACGCCGCCCACGGCGGATCGTTTCCGATCAACATCCGTGACTCCGGGCTCATTGGCACAGTGACGGTCTCGGGCCTGGCCCAGCTTGCCGATCACCAACTCGTGGTCGAGGCCATCGAACGATTTCTGGGCCCCGGCGAGCAACAGTAGCCATTTACCGTTATGTCAAGAAACGGGCGGAGTCTGAATCGCGTCAGCTTTGCAGTAACCCCGGGATCAGTGTCGGCGAGAACGAAACGACGATGCCGATAACCGCGACGACGGCGACGAGTGCGGCCATGAGGACGAGGATCGCGATACCGGCGTAGAGAACCAGCGAGAAGAACGATGACATGGTCTAAGTATCCCTGATCGGGCCGGTGCATCAGGCTGGTTCACTCGTGCTGCCATTCGCTGATAATGCACATTATGTCAAGTAGTGGTTCAGTGCCAGCAGGTCGCCAGCATTTCGTAGAGTGTCGTGAGGCAGAGGGGATGCTCTGCGGGGCCAGCGAAGACGAGGCAGCGTTCGGAGTTTGGTTCGACAGCTTGCATCATCGCTCCAGTCTTGAACACTCTGGCCCCGCCGCCAGCCAGGTCTTCGCCTCTCGTCGTAACTGCAGGCCTTTTCCGGACGCGATGGGAACATAAGATTCTGCCGGCCCGGCGAGAAACTCTTGCATTCCGAGTCGATGGAATCGCCCCTGACTTCGCTATAGCTCCTCCGCGATCCGCTTGATCGCGACCAGTCGGCGGTCCCAATCGGCGCCGATCTGCTCCAGCTTCCGAGCGGTCTCGCTGAGTTGTGAGCCCAGCACGCGGTACCGCAATTCACGACCCCTGCGCGCGGATGCCACCAGCCCGACCGCCTGCAGCACGGCGAGATGCTTGGCAATCGCCTGGCGCGTGATCGGGAGCATCCCGGCGAGGGCCGACGCGGACGCGTCACTCTCGCCGAGTGCCACCAGGATGCTCCACCGTGTCTCATCGCCGAGAGCGGCGAGCACCGGAACAAGGGTGTTTGTGGTCACGATCCCCCATCCAGGTAGGCGACCAGCTCATCCAGCTCCGCGTCCCAGCCTCCGCGGTGGCTCTCCATGCTCGCGGCCGGATCAGACAGGCCACCAAAGCCTGATTCGACAACCGTGAGCTGGGTCCCTCCGTCGACGACGTCGAGCACAAAGCGGAAAACGGTCGAGCGATCCGGTTCGAACGGATCGACCGCGTGCGGGTCACCGTCACCCCAGCGGTAGGCGATCGTCCGGGGCGGGTCGCACTCTTCGATTCGCATTGGGAAAGTGCCGTAGCCATCGAAGGAGAAGGTGCCGACGGCACCTACGGCGACCGTGTCGAGCACTGCGGACTGCCCAAACCATCGCGCAATGTGGGTGGCCTCCGTAATTGTGGCCCAAACTTTCTCGATCGAAGCCGCGATCATGATGGTGCGCCGCACTGTGAAGTCATCGCTGTCGACGATGGAGTGCTCGTTTTCAGTCATGGTCATATTCTTTTCCTTTCAGTCGATTACTGCAACTCTAGAGTTGCAGTAATCGAACCGAGACGCAACTGTAGCGTTGCGCCAATCGTCCATCTGACCCTGACGAAGCCGCGCTCCCCCGCGAAGTCGAGGGCCTGACTGCGGAAGGTCGTTGCACCCGCACCCCCGAGGGAAGGCCCTGTGAAACACCGGTTCACTGACACGAATCGGACCTCGGCGAAAGACTGTCAGCCGGTGAGCTCCCCCGGCGCAAGCCCGAGCTCCGATTGGATCGTGCCCGCGACCAGGTCGACAACCGTGCTGTAGTCGATCTGCGCCCGCGTGGCCGCTTGGATGCTCAGGCCGTCAATGAGCGCCATGATCCGGAGGGCCGTCGAGGCCGCATCGACGGTGACGAAATGACCCGATTCGATACCTCGCGTGATCAACATCGAAAGCTGCGCGGTATCCGCCTCCATCTGCCGCACCACTTCCGTTAGCAGCGCTGGGCGCCGGCGTGACGCCTGCCACGCGTCGAGCCACAACAGGCTCACGGGGTCCCGATCGGGCTGCAGGAATGCGGCCAGCAGGCGCTTGAGCTCATCAAGCGGTCCAGCTCCCGCTGAGACCGTGCCATACACAACGGCACGCTCCGCCCCCGCCGCGTGGCCGAAGGCCGCCGCGACCAGGTCATCCACAGAACCGAAATAGTGGTTGATCAACCCGGGCACTACCCCGAGCTCCTCAGCGACCCGCTTCGCAGTGACGCGCTCCAGCCCCTCCCCTATGGCGACCCGGCTCGCGGCCGTGACGATCTCGTGCCGGCGTTCGGCAGGATCCATTCGGCGAGACCGTGAGCCGACTATTGACATCGCAATTCCCGTGAGATTGACTGGCACCATCTTCCTATTGGTGCATGTACCAATAGGGTCTCTCCCACCCTAGACGAGCGGATTCCCGATGACCACACTCGCGCCGTTGGAACAGGCATGAGCTGGCGGATGCCGGCCGAGACGGCACCCCACGATCGCATCTGGATGGCGTTTCCACGCCAAGGGCAGGTGCTCGGCTCGAGCGCCGCCGAGGCTGAGGCTGGCTACGCCGCGTGGGCGAATGTCGCCAACGCCGTGGCGGAGTTCGAGCCGGTGACGATGGTGGTCGACCCCCTCGAAGCGGATCGAGCGAGGCAGATGCTCTCCTTTGACATCACCGTTCGCGAAGCTCCGCTCGACGATTTCTGGATGCGGGACTTTGGCCCCACTTTTGTTTTCGACCACACCGGAAAGTTGGGTGCGGTCGACTGGGTCTTCAACGCCTGGGGTGGGCTGGCCGGGGCGAGCTGGGGTAAGGATCGGGAAATCGCGCGTTTTGTCGCAGCGGAAGCCGGGGCCGAGCTGGTGTCTTCGTTGCTGGTGAACGAGGGCGGCGCGATCCATGTGGATGGCGAAGGAACGGTGCTGGTGACCGAAACCGTGCAACTCGATCCGGCTCGCAATCCCTACGCGGACCGGCTGCGAATCGAGCGGGAGCTCGAGCGCACAATCGGCGCGACCCACGTCATCTGGCTTCCCCGCGGGTTGACTCGCGACTATGAGGCGCTCGGAACCCGCGGGCACGTCGACATGGTCGCCGCGATACCCTCGCCCGGCACTCTGCTCCTCCACCGCCAGGACGATCCCGGGCATCCCGACTACACCGTATCTCGCGAGCTGCGAGCATTTCTCGAGCACACCACGGATGCGGCCGGGCGCGAATGGAACATCATCGATCTGCCGGCTCCGGCCACCCTGAGGGATGACGCGGGTTTTGTGGACTGGAACTATGTCAACCACCTCGTCGTTAACGGCGGGGTCGTGGCCTGCGGGTATGGCGAAGAGCGAGCGGATGCCGCCGCACGGGACGTCCTGGAGCAGGCCTATCCGCATCGACGGGTCGTCACTGTCGATGCACGCGAGATTCTTGCCCGTGGAGGCGGAATCCACTGCATCACACAACAACAGCCCCGCAGCCCGAACGCCGGTTTCGGAGCCACCGGATGACCCCCTCCCCCGAGAAATTCACCGTCGTCGACGCGAGCATCGACGAACTCGCGGGGGCCCTGGCCTCTGGCACGGTCACGAGTGTCGGCCTCGTCGCCCGGTACCTCAATCGCATCGCGTTCTACGATCGGCGCGGCATCCGCTTGAATGCGATTCCGGTGCTGAACCCGAAGGTCTTCGCGGATGCTGCGGCATCGGATGCTCGCCGGGCCAGCGGACAGAGCCTTGGGTTGCTCGATGGGATCCCCTACACCGCAAAAGACAGCTACCGGGTGAGCGGGATGACCGTCGCGGCTGGCTCCCCCGCTTTCGAGCACCTCATCGCCACGGATGACGCATTCACGATCGGTCGCCTTCGCGCGGCCGGCGCCGTGCTGATCGGACTCACCAACATGCCGCCGATGGCCAACGGCGGCATGCAGCGCGGCCTGTATGGACGAGCGGAAAGCCCCTACAACGCGGACTTCCTCACCGCCGCCTTCGCCTCGGGCTCCTCCAACGGATCGGGCACGGCCACCGCAGCGAGCTTTGCCGCATTCGGGCTCGGCGAGGAGACCTGGTCATCGGGTCGCGCTCCCGCTTCGAACAATGCCCTGGTGGCGTACACCCCGTCGCGAGGCGTGATCTCCGTGCGCGGCAACTGGCCGCTGGTGCCCACCATGGACGTGGTGGTACCGCACACGCGGTCGGTCGGCGACCTGCTTCGAGTGCTCGACGTGATCGTCGCCGACGATCCCCACAGCCGTGGCGACTTCTGGCGTGCACAGCCGTGGGTATCGATACCGGCCGCCTCCCAGGTGCGGCCCCCGAGTTATCACGCACTCCGACAGGATTCCTCGCTACGCGGTCGACGCCTCGGCGTGCCGCGCATGTACATCAATGCGGATGACGGCGCGCCATCCCCCATCGCGACGCGTGCCTCGGTCATCGCCCTCTGGGAAGAGTCGCGTCGTGCCCTCGAATCGCTCGGTGCCGAGGTGGTCGAAGTCGACTTCCCTGTGGTCTCCAACTACGAACGGGACCGGCCGGGAGCACTGTCGATGGTGGACCGCGGCATCGTTCCGGCAGAATTCGCCGACCGGGAGTTGTGGGAGCTGTCGATGCTCGCCTGGCACGATTTCCTCGCGAACAACAACGACCCGGCGCTGCACGCGCTCGCTGACGTCGACAGCGCCCGCATCTTCCCGCACCCCTCCGGTGCGCTGCCCGACCGGTATGGAGTGCTCGATTTCGACTTGGCGGACTACGTCACGCGAGCCCGAGAGGTCGGGATCTCGACGCTCGCGGACATTCCGTCACTTCGCGAAGGGCTGCTCGGCCTCGAAGAGACCCGCCGAGTCGATTTCGAAAACTGGCTGGCCGAACTGGGCCTCGACGCGGTGGTCTTCCCCGCCGTCGCGGACATCGGGCGCTCCGACTCGGACACCTCACCGCAGTCGGCGGAGGAGGCGTGGCGAAATGGCACCTGGGTCGCCAACGGTAATCTCGTTCCCCGCCACCTCGGAATCCCCAGCGTCACCGTGCCGATGGGACTGATGGAAGACACTCGGATGCCTGTCGGGCTCAGCTTCCTCGGTGCGGCGTACGACGATTCGCGCCTGCTCCAGTTCGCCGGTGCGTACGAGACGGCAACCCGATTGCGGGTTCCGCCGCCGCGTACCCCCGCGCTTGACGATGCGGCCGACACCGGTCCAAGGGACGCCACATCCCCCGCTGCGATCGAACTGCGGACCGAGCCGGTGCGCGTCATCGACGAACCCGATGGCTCACGGGTGATCACGGTCTCTGGCTTGGCGACTTCTCCCGCGGGGAGCCTGGCCGTGCGGGTGTACGTGAACGGCACCGAAGCGGATGTTTCGAGGGCGGGAGACGATTTCAGCGCACGCATCCGGCTCCCGGCATCGGAGGCGAACGAGCCGCACAGTGAATGGCTGCCGCCCTACGGGCCGATGATCGTGGTGCTGGCCACGGACGCCACCGGGGCCGAAGCAGGAATCCTCGTCGAACTGTAGTGCGGCCGATCTCACCCGGCGAATGACACTCCGACGGTCTCTGTCACGGCGGCAGTGCGACCCGGAGCGCCCTGGAATTGCCAATAGAGGTTAGTGTGGGCGATCACCTGCTCCGGCGGTGGCGCACCCCACTCACTCTGGTCGTTGGTGGTGTGGGCGTCACCAACGAGGGTGACGTCGTAGCCGCGCGTGAACGCACCGTGGATCGTGGACCGGATGCAGGCATCCGTCTCCGCACCGGTCACGACCAGGCGGCCGACCCCGATGTCGGCCAGCACCAGCTCGAGATCGGTCCCTTCAAAGGAATCTCCGAAGGTCTTGTGAACCACCGGTTCAGAATCCCGGCGCACCAACTCCGGCACGTACTGCCAGTCGTCGCTTCCGTTTTCCAGTCCCTCGTCCGAGTGCTGCACCCAGACGATCGCGACACCCTCGTCGCGAGCCTTGCCGACGAGGGTGTTGATGTTGGCGACCACCGCATCACGCTGATAGGCATCGGCGACGACACCGTTTTGCACGTCGATCACCACGAGCGCGGTGTGAGGCCGATCCTTGAGTGTCGTCATGGCAGTCTCCTCTCGAGGGATGGAAATCATCCGGCAGGGGAAACGCTATACCGATCCACGGACCTCTGCCGGGGTGTCAGGCGCTTGGCCACACCGGAAGCACTACGCGTTTCCAGGTTGCATTAGTGACCACCGCGAAGGATCCGTACCAGGCGAGTCCGGCAGCGACGAGTCCGAGCCATCCGCCGAGTCGTGTGATGCCCACGACACCCGTGAAGGCGCCGATCGTCAACGCGACGAAGGTGAGGGTTACCGCAACGAAAGTTGCGAAGAGCACCGCGTTGGTCTTCTTCGACGCCACCGTCATCAGGGCGGAGAAGATCGTCCAGGCGAGCAGGAATGCACCCACTCCGCCGGCACCGGCCGCTTTTTCGACCCCTGGATTGGTCAGCAGCCACCAGAATGCAAGCCAGAACGCTCCATAGGAGGTGAAGGCGGTTGCGCCGAAGGTGTTGCCCTTCACAAATTCCCACATTCCGGCGCCGAGCTGCGCGAGTCCACCGTAAAACAGGGCGATTGCAAGCACCGCCGCTCCCGCTCCCGCCACAATGCCCGAGTTGGCGAGACTGAGCATAAAGGTCGTAAGAGCGAACGCTCCGAGACCGAGAGCGGCCGGATCCGCGATGATCCGCGGCTCCGAGGCCGGCGGAGTGACCGCCCGGGAATCAAATTCTTGAGAGCGGGATGACCGGTGATCGGTGGTGATGGTGCTCATGAAACACTCCTTCGTGTGGTGGGTGCCGTGCGCCGGGTCGGCGGCTGCCGTACCGGGTCGACGGGTGTCGTCCCGGTGGCTGAGGGGATCACAGTGTTGAAACGCGACTGGACTGTAGAGAGAGGGCCCGAAGGGAGGCCTTGACGACCTTGCCGGTGGCTGTTCGCGGTAGCGCATCGACGAACACGACGGAGTCCGGCACCTTGAATCGCGCGAGGGTCAACCGAGCGTGGGTGGAGATCTCCTCCACCGTGGCACAGTGTCCCTCGTGCAACAGCACGTAGGCCTCAGGGCGCTCTCCCCAGGTCTCATGAGGGAACGCCACGACCGCGACATCCGCCACGCTCGGGTGCGAGGCAATCGAGTTCTCCACTTCGATCGAAGAGATGTTCTCGCCACCGGAGATGATGATGTCCTTCGCGCGATCCTTGACCTCGACGTAACCGTCGGAATGCATCACTCCAAGGTCACCGGTGTGGAACCATCCACCGGCGAATGCTGAGGCCGTCGCAGCCTCATCCCGGTAATAGCCGATCATGACGTTGTTACCGCGCAACACGATCTCGCCGATGGTCGAACCGTCGGGAGCCACGTCGTTCATTGCCTCGTCGACCACCCGCGGTGCTTCCGCCTGCACCATCGAGACCCCCTGCCTGGCAATCATCGTGGCGCGGGCCGCCGGAGCCAGGGCATCCCACGCCTCCTGGTATTCGCAGATGGTGAAGGGTCCATACGCCTCGGTGAGTCCGTACACATGCACCACTGTCGCCCCGAGCCGTTCGAGCCGCTCGATGATGGTCGGTGACGGCGGCGCGCCTGCGGTCGTAATCCGCAATGGGTGCACCAGCACATGCGCCTCATCGGCGTTGGCGATCACATTGCAGACCGTTGGCGCGCCGCACAGGTTGGTGACCCCGAGGTCATCAATGGCTGACCAGATAGATGCCGGCCGAACCGCGCGCAGACACACGTGGGTGCCGCTCGCTGCCGTGACCGCCCACGGGGTGCACCAGCCGTTGCAGTGGAAGAGGGGCAGTGTCCAGAGGTACACGGATTTGTTGTCAAGACCATTATGGAAAACCTCCCCCATCGCGTTGAGATAGGCGCCGCGGTGGCTATACATCACCCCCTTCGGCTTGCCAGTGGTGCCGGAGGTGTAGTTGATCGAGATGACCGCCCGCTCGTCGTCGATCTCCCAGCGCATTGGCCTCTCATCTGCCAAGCCAGCGGATTCGAAATCGGCGAGCGACTCCTGGCCGATCTCGATGCCGCTCACAGCGCATCCGAATTCCGCGTCGCCAATCTCGATGATCGACCGCAGCGACGGGCAGTGTTCGAGCGAGTCGCCCACCACCGACGCGAACTCGGCGTCATAGAACAGCAGGGTCGCCTCGGAGTGATCCAACACGTAGCGCACCTCCGACGGCGAGAGGCGCGGATTGAGCGAGACGAGGATGCCGCCGGCGAGAGGCACCGCGAATTGCGCAATTAGCATCTCGGGTGTGTTCGGTGATAGGAAAGCCACGCGATCCCCCGGGGCAATGCGCGAGCGGATGGCGCGAGCCAGCGTTTCTGTAACGGCCGCGAATTGCAGATAGGTGTAACGCCGTGCACCGTAAACGATGGCCGCCTTAGCCGGGAAGACCTCGGCAGAGCGCTTGAGGAACCGCAACGGAGTGAGCGGCGAATCGTTGGGCGAATCGAGTGGTGGTGTGGTCGTCGCCATGGCATTTCTCCCTTGAAATGATCATCGTGAACGGTCCGGGAGTCGGTGACTCTGGCCTGTTACGATGCAGGCTAAGGGAACATCGAAGTGCCCGACTACCGCCTTAAGGAGGTAGACGAATGACGGCGTCGACACCAGGATCCGAAGTGTTTTACGACCTGGAACTGCTGCAGAAAAGCCTGCGCGCGCTCGCATCACGCATCGACCTTCCTGTGACCTTCGGAGGGCTTGCTACTCGCGACGGAGCTCCGCTCACCTCATTCGTCGGCACGCTCGGGCAGAGCATCCACGGGCTGGTCATCGAACCGACACAGGGCCTCGGTGGTCGGGCGCTCGCAGAGCGAAAGCCCGTCACCGCCACGCACTACCGCCAGGCGACGTCCATCACCCACCGCTATGACCGCGAGGTGACGGCCGAGGGAATCGTCTCTCTGCTCGCAGTACCGATCGTGGTCGATGGGACCGTTCGTGCAGTGATCTACGGCGGCCAGCGTACCCCGACCCAGTTCGGTGACACGGTGTTGCATGGGGCGCTTCGCGTGGCGAGTGATCTCGCCTGGGAGTATTCGGTGCACGACGAAGTGGAGCGCCGCCTTGCCGCGCTGGAGAGTGAAGGAGGGCTCCCCTGGCAGCGAATCGCGGATCCGATCGAGCGTCAGGATCGTCGGGCTCTGTTCGCAGAGCTCCGGGAGATCGGCCGAAAGATCGATGATCCAAAACTCGCGCTCCGTCTCGAACGTGCCTCCCAGGGATTGCGCCAGAGAAAGGCGACGACCTCTTCTGATTCGCCGCCGCTTGCACCCCGTGAACTGGACGTTCTCGCGCAGGTGGCGCTCGGCAAACAGAACGCGCGAATCGCGCGTCAGCTGGGTCTTACCGAGAGCACCGTAAAGAGCTATCTCTCGTCAGCGATGCGCAAACTCGAAGCCGAAAGCCGTTATGAAGCGGTGGTTGCGGCTCGTCGCGCCGGGCTCATCCCGTAATCACGCGGTTGG
>ENA-OBIO01000549-OBIO01000549.1-metagenomes-genome-assembly--contig:-NODE-549-length-19215-cov-4.32954_pt1 | contig 19215 bp, 11 predicted proteins | sample MGYA00153383_OBIO01 | MGnify analysis MGYA00153383 | reverse complement strand
GTTCAGGCTGACTCCTTCGTGGTTGAATGCACCGAAACTTTGTCCGGCGGCTCCCTCGAAGTTGAGGGTGAGTTGTCCTTCAAATGCGCTGTCGCCATATTTGAGGGCGATCGCACCGGAGATCCGCGCCCCGATCGATCGATCGGTATTCACGACCTTATATGATTTAGTCGCTACTCCTTGTCCCTGGATCGCGGCTTGGATTTCGGCATCGGCTAGGATTTCGTCGTCTAATACGTGTCCGTTGCTATGGACATCGCCGTGGATCAGGAAGGAGCGATCGATCTTAGTATCTGGAAGCTGGGTGAGGCAGTCGAGATTTATCGCTGCTACTTTGGTTAATTTCGCCTCTGGGCGGAGGGTAAATAGGTCGGCACGTCCGATCAGGTCGTTGAGCGATCGGTAGCCCAGACGAGCCAATATGCTGCGGACTTCTTCGGCGATGAACAGGAAGAAGTTGACTACTTGTTCGGGGATGCCTGGGAATCGGGCGCGGAGATCTTCGCGTTGGGAAGCAACACCGACGGGGCATTTATTGGTATGACAGACTCGTGCCATAATACAACCTTCGGCGATCATCGCGATCGATCCGAAGCCATATTCTTCAGCACCCATCAGCGCGGCGACAATAATATCCCAGCCTGATTTTAATCCCCCATCGACGCGCAGTAACACGCGATCGCGGAGTTGATTTTCCATCAGCACGCGGTGGACTTCAGTTAGTCCCAATTCCCACGGGCTTCCGGCGTGTTTGATCGACGATAGCGGCGATGCACCCGTACCACCGTCGTGTCCAGAGATTTGGATGATATCGGCGTTAGCTTTAGCGACACCTGCGGCAATGGTACCGATGCCGATTTCGGCTACTAGTTTGACTGATACCTTGGCAACGGGGTTGATTTGGTGGAGATCGTGAATCAGTTGCTCCAGATCTTCGATCGAATAAATATCGTGGTGAGGTGGGGGTGAAATCAGCATCACACCTGGTTTCGAGCGGCGGAGCATGGCGATGTACTGGCTGACTTTTGGCCCAGGCAATTGTCCGCCTTCGCCTGGTTTTGCACCCTGAGCGAGTTTAATCTCGATTTGCTTGGCACTCATCAGGTATTCAGGTGTCACGCCAAATCGTCCCGATGCGATTTGTTTGATCGCACTCTTGGCAGTATCACCATTCCGTAACCCTTTGAGGTGGGGGAGGATTGCCGATTTACCATCGACTGCATCATCGATCGTTTTGTAGCGGACTGGATCTTCGCCGCCTTCACCGCTATTGGATTTCGCACCAATCCGATTCATGGCGATGGCGAGGACTTCATGGGCTTCCCGCGACAATGCACCGAGGGACATGCCGCCCGTACAGAAGCGTTTGACAATATCGACCACAGGCTCGACTTCATCGATACTGATGGCAGTTCGATCGGTTTGGAAGTCTAACAGGTCGCGTAGAGCCGTTAAGGGGCGTTCCTGAAGATATTTTTTGTAGACCTCATAGTGGTCGTAACCCGCTTGAGTCGAGTAAGCATCTACCGCTTTGTGGAGAGCTTTAGCCATTTGGGGGCTATTCATGTGGTACTCACCACTCGGACGATAGTTGAAGAAGCCGAGGTTTTCGAGTTTCTTCAGCTCTTTGGGGAATGCCTTGTGGTGGAAAGACATCGTTTCTTGGGCGACATCTACCATTGTCAAACCACCGATGCGGGAGGTTGTCCCGATAAAGGCGATGTCTAGTACTTCTCGTCCGATCCCGATCGCTTCAAAGATTTGCGCGCCTTGGTAGGATGATAGTAGGGAGATGCCCATCTTCGAGAGGATTTTGAGCAATCCATCTTCGATCGCTTTTCGATAGTTAGCCTGAGCTTTTTCAATACTAATCTGAATTTCGTTCCGACCGATCGCGGCTTGAGTTTTGGACGAATGCCACCAACTCCGAACGGATTCCCACGCCAGATAAGGGCAGACAGCCGCTGCGCCAAAGCCAATCAAACAGGCGAAATGGTGGGTACTCCAACATTGGGCGGTATCGACAACCAGCGATACCCGCGCCCGCAATCCTTGCTGTGTCAGATAATGATGCACTGCACCGACAGCTAGGAGGGGGGAAATATAAGTAAGTTCATCTGTTAAACCATCCTGGCTCCAATCACTGAGGATGAGGATTTGTTTACCTGTCTTGACAGCCTGGAGAGCGGCGGCACATAATTTGTCGATCGCGACTTTCAATCCTTGAGCACCATCATCGACAGAGTAGAGCGTCGAGAGAAATTCACTTCCCAGGGAGGACGCTTTAATTGCTTCTAATTCCGCTTCATTGAGTACGGGACTATTTAGCTTGAGGAAACCAGCCGCTTCCGGCTTGGCTTCGAGTAAATTACTCTTTTTCCCCAGACTGACATCCAGCGACATCACTAATTTTTCCCGCAGGGGATCGATCGCGGGGTTAGTTACTTGAGCAAACCGTTGTTTAAAATAGTCATACAATGGATGCGCTTTTGCTGACAACACCGCCAGTGGAATATCATCGCCCATGCAGAAAGTCGGCTCTTTGCCATTTTCCGCCATATCATTGACGATCATCGCTACATCTTCTTCGGTATAGCCAAATGCAGTCTGCTGACTGAGTAAGATCGGTGACTCCAGCCGACAGCTAGATTCAAATGTCCCAGCGGTAAGCGTTTGACGATGTTCTTTCAGCCATGCACCGTAGGGATGAGCATTAGCAACGCGCTGCTTAACTTCCCAATTGTGTAAAATCTCTTTAGTTTCTAAGTCTACAACGATCGTTTGTCCAGGGCCTAACCGACCTTTTTCGACAATCTCTGCTACAGGTAAATCTACAACTCCAGCTTCAGAACCGACATAGAGATAACCATCTCTGGTAATACAGTATCGCGCTGGACGCAATCCATTGCGATCGAGCGTAGCCCCAACTACCTTACCATCAGAAAAGGCGAGTAATGCTGGCCCATCCCAAGCTTCCTGCAAGCCTGAGTAATATTCATAAAAGTCCGTAATTTCAGGATAGTTATCTAATTCTGGCTGATTCTTGTACGCTTCTGGTACCATAATCATCAGTCCTTCGATCGGACTACGACCAGAACGTACGAGCAATTCCAAGACATTATCCAACGTCCCCGAATCACTATTATCTAGATTCAAAATCGGCTGCAACTCACGTAACCGATCTTTCCATAGCGGATGATTGAGGTCACTTTCCCGCGCCGTCATCCCATTAATATTGCCTAAGAGCGTATTAATCTCCCCATTGTGTCCCAACATCCGCATCGGCTGTGCCAGCGGCCATTTGGGCATCGTATTGGTACTAAAGCGACGATGGTAGACAGCAAATGCTGCCGTAAACTTAGGATTGGTTAAATCGCTGTAAAACTGACCCAACACAGCCGATCGTACCATTCCCTTGTACACGATCGTCCGACTAGAAAGCGAGCAAATATAAAAATCATCTCCAGGCTTAATCGTCCCTTCGGCTTGCATTGCCTTGACAATTTTGCGACGCACCATGTACAACTGACGCTCTAATTCATCCCCAGTTGTAGTTCCCGCAATTACTACCTGCTCGATGTGGGGTTGATTTTCCCGCGCTTGAGTACCTAGAGTCTCCGGCTGAACTGGAACTTCTCGCCAACTAATTAATTGACACTGTTCCTGGCTGATGACATCAGCAACAATGCTCTTAGCAATAGCTCGTTTTGCTAGATCCTGGGGTAAAAAGAGCATCCCAACCGCCAACTTGGATCTATCTGTTACCTGCTCCAAACCGTCAAATAATGCCCAAGGAATCTGCGTCAAAATCCCCGCACCATCGCCCGAATCGCGATCCGCGCTACAACCACCACGATGCTCCATACAAGTCAGAGCTGCTAATGTCTGCTCCATCAGCTTGTGGCTAGTTTCCCCTGCTGGACACGCGATAAACCCCACTCCACAAGCATCTCGTTCTTCAACCAACCAGCGAGGCCCTAGATATGGCTCCTGATTGGAAGTAGTCGAAGTGGTTGAACTGTTCATGTGCAAATGATTTTCTAGGTGGTTCATGATTGTAGTGCGGGCGGGATCGGTAATTAATTTAGTTCGACGTTCGGTTTTGACGGGTATGTTCGCTCCGCATTCGGCAGAAAGGGTCGTCTTTCGATATCTCGGTCTGAAACGGCGATCGTATCGCCAGCAACCAAAATTGACGACAGCATTAATCTATGCTTATAGCATGATTTCGACTTGATTTAGGTATGCTGCGCTACTTACGATCGGATCTATAGTGCCCGATTGTTTGCTAAGGAATACTAAGGTAGCAGGTCATTTATTCAAATGCAAGTTATCAGGCACAATCGGGCATCTTTCTAACCAACATCATCTCTTTTAACTTGCGGGTTTAAATCCTGCTCGATTCGACTAATCTAGCTGAATATGTCATCACTGCGATCGACATAGAAAAAAGGCTGTGTAGATGCTCATCTTAGCCGTGTCTACCTGCTCTTTGATGCCCTATCTTACTATTTTAGCTCTCTTAGAGTGACGGATCGAGGATATTATCTATAAAACGGAGGAAATTTCTATGGCGATCGGTAGAGCAATGCTGCATCTTGACTTTTTGATGGCGATTAAAGGGGCTATTTCCTTGTTCAGAGATCCTACCCAAACAGAATCTGTGTACGACATTGAGGATGGACTGCGAAATACAAAAGCCACTCAACTAGCACTAGAATTTGCGAAGTCCGATCCTACCGTCGCGCAAATTATTAGCGAAAGATATACTCCACCCCATCTGGATCTAGACTCTCTACTAGCCTTACCCACTGATTCTATCGGGTATGCTTATGCTACCTACATCAAGGAATCCAACTTCGATCCTAACTTCTACCGCAACATCGAGGTTCAGGATGATATTAGCTATGTGATGTTACGTTTGCGCCAAACACACGATATTTGGCACATCGTCGGGGGATTTGGCACCGATGTCGCTGGAGAACTAGGGCTAAAGTCTTTTGAACTTGCCCAAACTCATCGCACCATGTCCTTGATTCTCCTCACAGGCGGACTTTTGAGCACATTAACCAAATCCCCAGCAGATTTGGACAGGATGTTGGAATGTGTCGCTCTAGGTTATCGTAGCGGTGCAAAGGCAAAGCCATTGCTCGCACAAAAATGGGAAGAACAATGGTCAAAGTCTCTAGCCGATTGGCGTAAAGAACTAGGCGTAGAAGTCACAAAAGTCTATATCCCCTAATCGAAGGAATAGACCTGCTAAATTAATTGATAATTGATAATTGAGTTTTTAGGATGGGGATATAGACCCGTCCTAAAAAAGTTGATGAGGGGCTGAGGTCGATTGTTAATCTGGCACACAATAACTCATCTGTCGATCGACAAAGGGGTAAAATAATTTCGGCTGAAAAAATTAGCTTAAAAATTATATGCTGACTAGAATGCGTCGGGTTTTGAGTAGGTTGTTCGATAGGTCTCGAACGATTAATAATGAGCCACTCAATAAAATGAGCCTCATCGTCATTCTGTTAGTCGATCTATTTATCCTCACTAATGTATTCACCGGACTCGATGATATTAGTAGATGGCATCTCAATCCAACCCAATCCCATCCATGTTATTCCGAGTGGAATAGTTATCAAACTAAAACTACGAATCGTACAGATTATGATGTCATCAGAGAGGCAATTTCGTCAAAGACAAAAGATGTAGATAGTTACGATCCTAGTGGCTCTTCTCCACGAGTCGATCTCAGTCAAAAGTATAAAGAAGATGTCAAAAATAAATTAGGTACTATTTCTAATGTCTGTTTTGAGTATGCTGGAATTAGAGATAAAATCAACACGAGTGAAAATCAAGCTAGTGTAGTGAGTATAGATCGACAACAAGCAGATATCGGCAAACTAGAATCAGCCAATGAGACCATCAAGAGTCAATATGACTCATCTCTATTGGATAAAATAGCTGGACAAAAACGAGATCGATCGATAAATCAAGTTGGAGCGGAAAAGGCTAAACAGACATTAGAGCAAAATAATGCTAAAATTATTACCCTCAAGCAAAAAAATACTGCTCTTGAAAATTTACTAATTGCCAAGCAAGAAAGCAATGCTTTTATTAGTCTCCTCAAAGATAGTAATAAATTCAATCTACTTAAAAGTAGTTACGATCGAGCGTCCTTTTGGTATCCTAGTATTCAATTTGGCTTTCAGTTTGTATTTTTGCTGCCATTGCTATTGGGAGCATTAGTAGTCAATAACTTTGCTCAACGACGAGGCTATGGACTAATTGCCTTAATTAGTTGGCATCTATTAGTAATCTTCCTAATCCCCTTACTTTTCAAGGTTCTTGAATTTCTTCAAATTGGGGTAATCTTCAATCTAATCTCAAGTATTGTCTATAAACTATTTGGGAGTCTACTATTCCTAATTAGCTACATTTATATTTTCCTAGTGCCACTAGTTGGATTTGGACTAATTAAAGTCTTCCAAGAATTTGTCTTCAACTCCAAAATTCAGACAGCCAATAGAGTTCAAAAATCTCAGTGTGTCAACTGTGCTAGGAAGATTCGATCGTCTGATATTTACTGTCCTCATTGCAGTTATTATCAACTGAGCGAATGCCAAAACTGTCATCATCTCACCTATAAGAATTTACCCTACTGCAACCAATGTGGGCATTCTCAGCAGCAATAGATCCCAGACATGACAATTAACTTCCATAGTTATTAGAAGTTAATTGTCATAAAAATAATCTCTCGAATTTTGCTGGAGAGGCAATCGATCGAATTTATCATCCATCACCCTAAATATCTTCAAAATCGATGTTTTCATACAAATTGGCGATCGATATTGCCACCAAAAGCTACTGAGACATCATAACCAATCCGAATCGTAAACAACCGAGCATTGGGACTTTTGGCTTTTAGGGCGATGGCTGAGTGGATGCCCGATCGATCGACTGCATATTCCCCAGTCTCAGCATCAATTACGACCATTTTACCAATATTGTCTTCATGCTCTACTGTCGATCGAATCTTGTCTGCATATAACTTCTTCGCTTTTGCGGCAACTTCTTCAACAGTCCAGAAAATAGCTTGTTGCATATTCTCACCGAGTTATTTGAATACTGGATCTATTTTAGCCGATCCTCCCTCTGTTCAGTTTTCTAATTATCAGAGGTCGATCGGTATTATCTATCCCCATGATGTGCTAATTTTAAATCAAATCAGTCAATTTTTTAGCTAATTTGAGACATTGTAAACTCGTATATCTTTGCCCTTGCATCGTACCTTGAGGAGCATCTGCGAAAGGGATGGGATCGATTGATGTCGCTTTTTCTGAAAAAATAAGCTTATACTTACCTTCCTCACCATAAGGTTCTATCCTTTCAACAGGTGCATAGTGAGTAATGGCAGAGATAGGAGCTGTTTGGTAAGCTGCAATATATTTAATTTTCTGGATCATCCCACCAGAAATGCGAATAGCATACCAACAATTATTTGTGAGAAACTCTCTTTCAAAGCCTTCTTTCTGTGCTGGGACAATTACTGTATCTTTTTCTTCCACTATTGCCGATATCAGACTGGGGCTAATAAGAGGTAATTTTGGAATATGTTTGCTAGATGCTTGTGGTATGGCTACGGGTTTAGGTACTTCAAATGCATGAAGACCAACCAGCGGGATAATTTGGATAATTTCTTTGAGAAATGCTTGTGTATCTGCTTTTTCCGACTCTGATAGTACGGGTTCCTGTGGAGAATTTCCATTTTCAAGGTGGCTACGTTTTGATTTAAGAGCTTTCTGAATCAATGCATATTCTAGCCAAGTCACATGTGCTCTATTCAATCCATTATTTGCTGAAACGAAGACAATACACCAATTCCAAAAATCTTTGTTTTGATAATGAGAATCTATCCGATTTTTAATACAATCTGATTGCCCTATATAAAGCAACGGCAGTTCATCATTCTCATTGCTTTGATAGCCAACTAATATATAAATGCCTGTTTTATCTAATTCACTACGAAGTTTGACATCAAGCCACTTCTCTCTTGGAAAAACAATTCCCAACCCAGTCCAATTCATCCTGTCAATTATTCTAAGCCCTTCGGCATCCCCATCTGGAAGGAATATACGAATAGTAAATGGATTTGGCATTTGAGTATAAACAGGCTTATTTTCTCTCAGTATTCCCACAAGTAGGTTGTAAGTTAAAATCCCCCGCCACTAAGTGACGAGGGATTCTATTTAACTGAGGATAAGTTTAGCTATCCGAACTTACCAGCAGTCGAGGCAATTAAGAAGGCGGCGTAGGTGAGGATATAGCCCGCCGTGAAGTGAGCTAGACCGACGACCCGACCTTGAACGATCGACATTGCAACAGGCTTGTCTTTCCAACGAACTACGTTCGCAAGAGGAGTCCGCTCGTGTGCCCAGACAACAGTTTCGATCAACTCTTGCCAGTATCCACGCCAGCTAATCAGGAACATAAAGCCAGTCGCCCACACGAGGTGTCCGAAGAGGAACATCCATGCCCATACAGACAGGTTGTTCATCCCGTAAGGGTTGTAGCCGTTGATTAACTGTGAGGAGTTCTGCCAGAGATAATCGCGTAACCAACCCATTAGATAAGTCGAGGACTCATTGAATTGGGCAACGTTACCTTGCCAAATACCTAAGTGTTTCCAGTGCCAGTAGAATGTTACCCAACCGAGGGTGTTTAACATCCAGAACATCGCGAGGTAGAAGGAATCCCAACCAGAGATGTCACAAGTACCACCACGACCGGGGCCGTCACAAGGGAAGGCATAGCCGAAGTCTTTCTTGTCGGGCATTAATTTGGAACCACGAGCATCCAGCGCACCTTTGACCAAGATCAAGGTGGTGGTGTGGAGTCCCAGGGCGATCGCATGGTGAACCAAGAAGTCACCAGGGCCGATGGTCAAGAACAAGGAGTTCGTACCGGAGTTGATGGCATCCAACCAACCTGGCAGGTAAACTGCACTAGTGGTGGAAGCTAAACTATCTGCGTTTGAGAGTAAGGTATCAAAACCATAGAGTAGTTTACCGTGAGAGCTTTGAACGAATTGTGCGAACACTGGTTCGATCAAGATTTGCTTCTCAGGTGTACCAAAGGCAACTACAACGTCATTGTGCACGTAGAGGCCGAGGGTATGGAAACCAAGGAATAGAGACACCCAACTCAAGTGGGAAATAATTGCCTCTTTGTGCTCTAACATCCGCGCTAGCACGTTGTTGCGGTTTTGGTCTGGATCGTAGTCACGAACCCAGAAGATCGCACCGTGGGCGAATGCACCGACCATCAGGAACCCAGCGATGTACTGGTGATGGGTGTACAATGCGGCTTGGGTGGTAAAGTCCTGTGCCAAGAACGCATAAGGCGGCATGGAGTACATGTGTTGAGCCACCAAGGAGGTGATCACACCCAGTGAAGCCAATGCTAAACCTAGTTGGAAGTGAAGGGAGTTGTTGATCGTGTCATAAAGACCTTTATGACCTTCACCTAATCTTCCTCCAGGTGGTTTGTGAGCATTGAGGATGTCCTTAATGCTGTGACCGATCCCAAAGTTGGTGCGATACATGTGCCCAGCAACGATGAAAATTACCGCGATCGCTAGGTGGTGATGCGCCATATCAGTCAACCACAAGGATTGAGTCTGAGGATGGAAGCCACCCAAGAAAGTCAAGATTGCTGTCCCAGCACCTTGGGAAGTCCCAAACATCTGTTGAGCGGTATCTGGATTTTCTGCATATACACCCCAATTACCTGTAAAGAAGGGGGCTAGCCCTGCTGGGTGAGGTAAGGTAGTTGTGAAATTGTCCCAACCAACGTGCTGACCGCGAGATTCGGGGATAGCAACGTGGACTAAGTGACCAGTCCAAGCCAAAGAACTTACGCCAAACAAACCGGACAAATGGTGGTTGAGGCGAGATTCAGCATTCTTGAACCAAGACAAGCTAGGACGGAATTTCGGTTGCAAGTGCAACCAGCCAGCGAATAGCATGACTGAAGCCAGGAGGAGCAAGAAGATCGATCCTGAGTACAAGTCTTCGTTCGTCCGCATTCCGATCGTGTACCACCATTGGTAAACGCCAGAGTAAGCGATGTTGACTGGATTGGTCGCGCCACCTTGGGTAAAAGCATCAACTGCTGGTTGACCAAAGTGAGGATCCCAAATTGCATGAGCGATCGGACTAACGTTCAGTGGGTCTTTGATCCACTGTTCAAAGTTGCCTTGCCAAGCTACGTGGAACTGGTTGCCAGATGCCCAGAGGAAGATGATGCCTAGATGACCGAAGTGAGTTGCGAAAATCTTTTGGTAAAGATTTTCCTCAGTCATGCCATCGTGGCTTTCAAAGTCGTGAGCCGTGGCAATCCCGTACCAGAGCCGACGAGTAGTCGGGTCTTGAGCGAGGTCTTGGCTAAATTTAGGGAATTTAGTTGCCATAGTTTTCTTATCGGATTTCCTCGCGGACGGACGAGATGATTACAGTAGAGATGATGCTAACTGTAACCATCTCGTGTGGCATTGATTAGCATCATTGTTAGTGATGTACCGAACCTGGATGTCCAGATTCGATCGATGTCAATCTTGGGATGTTAAGCCTGCTGACTGACATCGAAAACAGACAGAGTTCGTCAGATCGATAGAGATCGAGCTAAGAAGAATGCCCAGGTTGTCGCAATACCTCCAAGGAGATAGTGAGCGACACCGACAGCCCGACCCTGAATAATGCTCAGAGCGCGAGGTTGAATTGCTGGTCCAAAGTTGAGCTTGTTATGTGCCCAAACGATCGACTCGATCAATTCTTGCCAGTAGCCGCGACCGCTGAAGAGGAACATCAAGCTGAACGCCCAGATGAAGTGCGCACCCAAGAAGATCAAACCGTAGGCAGACAGAGCCGAACCATAGGAGTTGATGACCTGAGCAGATTGCGCCCACATGAAGTCCCGCAGCCAACCATTAATATTGACTGCACTAGCAGCAAAGTTACCACCAGCAATGTGCGAAACCGTACCATCTGCATCGACAGTACCCCAGACATCTGACTGCATTTTCCAACTAAAGTGGAAGATCACAACCGAGATGGCGTTGTACATCCAGAACAGACCGAGGAAGACGTGATCCCAACCAGAAACTTGGCAGGTACCACCACGACCGGGACCGTCACAGGGGAAGCGGAAGCCCAAACTAGCTTTGTCGGGGATTAACCGAGAGCTACGAGCGAACAACACACCTTTAAGGAGAATCAAAACGGTGACATGAATGGTGAAAGCGTGGATGTGGTGAACCATAAAGTCCGCCGTACCCAATACAATCGGCATCATTGCCACTTTGCCACCGACAGCGAGAGTATCGCCACCGAAAGCGAGACTAGCAGTTTGCAAGGCATTTGGAGCAGTATTTCCAGCCGCAGCAGTGTGCAAGCCTTGTATCCACTGAGCAAATACGGGTTGCAATTGAATTGCTTTGTCTGAGAACATATCTTGGGGACGACCCAAAGCCTGCATGGTGTCGTTGTGGACGTACAGACCGAAGCTGTGGAAACCTAAGAACATCGAAACCCAGTTCAGATGCGAGATGATTGCATCGCGGTGACGCAACATTCGATCGAGTAGGTTGTTCTGGTTCATTGCTGGGTCGTAATCCCGCACCATGAAGATCCCTGCGTGAGCAGCTCCACCGACGACACAGAAACCGCCAATCCACATGTGGTGGGTAAATAACGATAGCTGAGTAGCGTAGTCAGTAGCGAGGTAAGGGTAGGGAGGCATCGCATACATGTGTTGTGCCACGATGATGCTGATCGACCCTAACATTGCCAAGTTAATTGCTAACTGAGCGTGCCAGGAAGTAGTAAGAATTTCATATAGACCTTTGTGACCTGCGCCAGTAAAGGGTCCGCGATGATTTTCTAAAATTTCTTTCATACTGTGACCGATGCCCCAGTTCGTCCGGTACATGTGACCAGCAACGATAAAGAGTACAGCCAGAGCTAGGTGATGGTGAGCCGTATCGGATAACCATAGACCGCCAGTGGTAGGGTTCAGACCACCTTTGAAGGTGAGGAAGTCTGCATATTCAGCCCAGTTCAACGTAAAGAACGGGGTTAAACCCTTAGCAAAACTGGGATACAGTTCGGCCATCTTGGCAGGATCCAAGAATTCGTGGGGTAAGGGAATATCTTTTGGTGCGACACCAGAATCTAGTAATTTATTTATAGGTAGAGCGACGTGAATCTGATGACCTGCCCAAGATAGACAGCCAAGACCGAGTAAACCAGCCAGATGGTGGTTCATCATCGACTCTACATTCTGGAACCATTCCAGTTTGGGAGCGCGTTTGTGGTAGTGAAACCAACCAGCGAACAGCATCAAACCAGCCATGACGAGACCGCCAATTGCTGTAGCCATAAGCTGTGTGGAGTTGGTGTACCCAGACGATCTCCACAATTGGAACAAACCAGATGTGATTTGAATCCCGTGGAAACCGCCGCCAACGTCAGCATTGAGGATGTCTTGACCGACGATCGACCAGACGACTTGGGCACTGGGTTTGATCCCAGTTGGGTCGGTGAGCCACGCTTCATAATTGGAGAAACGGGCACCGTGGAAATACATCCCGCTCAACCATATAAAGATGATGGCGAGATGTCCGAAGTGAGCACTGAAAATCTTACGAGAAATGTCTTCCAAGTCACTAGTGTGACTATCGAAATCATGTGCGTCAGCATGAAGATTCCAAATCCACGTCGTGGTTTTTGGTCCCTTAGCTAGGGTTCGATCGAAATGACCTGGCTTCCCCCACTTCTCGAACGAAGTAGGAACTGGATCTTTGTCAACGATTACCTTTACTTTTGCTTCCCGCTCTGGCGGACTAATTGTCATGAGGATTGTCCTCTCTAGACAAGGAACGAGGTGATACCCAACTGAAATGCCCGTTTCAAAAAGTGAAATGGAGCCAAAAGCCTTGTCTCGATCCCCGTGATTCCGATGGAACTTCCAGTATCGAGCCGCACTCACATCAACAAAACAAGTTTGTCTCAGCAGTACCTCTGTTGATGAATTATATGTTGATGACCGACCGATATTCACCATTCGTTAACAATAGTTCAAAGTCGCGCCCCCAGATGCCCAGATTGAGCTGGCTTCAGGAGAATTTGTGAAAAAGTCAAGCTGAATACATTTTTTTTAAATAAACTTAATAATAGGCTCAAACCCAGATGGTCAAGCGATCGACCGCGATCTTACTGCTAGTAATAGCGAAAATTTTCACACCGCCTGGAAATTTAGCGATCGGGATTTAGTTACATATCTACACAAACAGGTATTTACATAATCGCTGCAACAAGTCGCATCGATGCTCGACGAAGGGGGACGATCGCGAAGAAATATAAGGCAAACTTCTAATAATTATCACGATCGCCTCTCAGCCAATATTTACGAAAAGTAACAATCGATCTAAACTGGATAAATTACTTCCTTCTCAGTTTCAAATTAGAGATCTAGCGTAGGGGGTGAATGGTGGATGGTGGATGGTGATGTTTATTTCTGGAGTAGGATCGATCGTTAACTGGATACCGTACCACCAAGCATCAAAGCATGGAAAAATTGACCAACCCTAGTAAAATAGGCAATGCCAACTAGTAACTTGTAAAACAGAGTGGGTGTTAAGAGTGAATCTGAAGTGGAATTTAGCGTCTCGATCGATCGGGTTGTATTTGGTATTGATATTGATGAGTGGGATCGTCGGTTGCGAACAAGCTCCGACGGCACCCGATCGCTCATTGGCAGCTAACTTCAGTAATTCCCTCACCAATACTGATGGGCCATTAGCAGAAGTCAATATCCCAGCCAGCATCGCTAAACTAGCTCCGAGCTTAGAAAAATTTCAACCTCAAGTCCACATCCTCAGCCCACAACCAGACGAAATATTAGCCGACGATCGAGTCACTGTCAAATTGCAAGTCAGCGATTTGCCGCTGTCCAAACATCCCGAGCTGGGGTTGGGCAATCATCTACAGGTTATTCTCGACAAACAAACCAATCGAGATGTCTACGATCTCAGTCAACCCTTAGTTTTTAAAAATTTAGCGGCTGGAACCCATACATTACGTGTATTGGCATCGCGTCCGTGGTATGAGAGCTTTAAAAATGATGGCGCATTCGATCTAGTTACTTTCCATGTGCTGACAAAAACTGCGGAAAATAATCCCGATCTACAACGCCCACTGCTGACATACCTTCGCCCGACGGGTAGCTATGGTGCCGAGCCAGTGCTGCTGGATTATTACTTAACCATCCCTTCACGTCCATTAGCTGATGGGGGCGAGGATAGTTTACCTGACTGGCGGATTCGAGTCACTGTCAACGAACAGAGATTTATCCTCGGTGGTATAGCCTCTGTTAATGAGAATAGCTCGACACCACTTTACCTCGAAGGCTTTAAGCAAGGTAAAAATTGGGTGAGATTGGAATTGGTAGACGATCGCGGTAATCCCATGCCCAATGTCTATAACGATACCGTCGAGATCGTTACCTATGAACCAGCCACAACAGATCCTCTCGCTCGACTGATTCGGGGAGAAATAGATCCCAATCTAGCACTATCGCTAGTAAACCCCGATCTTATCGCCATCAAACCATCCCCTACACTTACCCCTACACCATTCTTACCCACTCCCCTTCCCACACCAAAAACCTTTCCGACTCCAATGCCTAGTCCGATCGTCGTTAAGCCTAGCCCTAATCCGATCGTCATCGCTCCACACCCGATCGTTGAGCCTAGCCCTAGTCCGATCGTCATCGCTCCACGCCCGATCGTTGAGCCTAGCCCTAGTCCGATCGTCATCCCGCCGATCGTCAAGATGCCAACACCCAGTCTACAGCCAGTTCAGACACCAAAATTAACACCAAAAATCGTCGAGCCATCTATTTCGCCTCCGCCAACTGGTGTAACAAGCAATCCTAAATCCGAGCCACAGACACATCCTCCCGTGCCAATTGTGAAGCCAATTCCAGTGAAACCGATCGATCCTACTCCTCAACTAACTACTCTACCCAGCCCAGTAAAGCCGAAAGAATTACCCAGCATCGTTTCCGCACGACAGGATGTGCCATCTGTGAACGTAATTGTCATCCCTCAAGCAGTAGTAGACGAGCTGATATCATCTGCTCAAACATCGAATGGTGTATCTGGGACAGTAATCTCCCTACCTCAGACAGTAGTAGATGAGTTGGTGGCATCTGCTCGACAACAACGTACTGCACCAGTCGTAGCTACACCCACGGCTCCAGCACTGCCAATACTGACACAACCAACTTGGCAAGCGCAAGCGATCGAGTCGTTTAATCAAGCTAGAGCTAAAATACGAGAATTCACTAATACTATTCCCCCAAAAGCCCAAAGATTCGGGCAAAATTTTCAAGTCTGGGTAGGTAAGACGATCGAGCTATTCCAAGGGCGATCGGAATAGCGATCGTTAGTCATACTCCCGAACCACTCAAGAAATAGATATCATGATTCACCATTCACCATCCACTATTCACCCCCTACGCTAGATGTCTAATTTGACACTGGGAAAAGAGTAATTATTTAGTAACAGGTAATAAAATGTGGAGCGAGATTGGGGCACAAATCACTCAAGTTACGGGCAAACATTTTGAGATTGTCGATCGCCAATCGATCGGCGGTGGCTGTATCAATCAGGTATATCTAATTAGCAACAAGCCTCTGTCAAAGCCACACTACCCCAACCAAGCTCGGTACTTAGTCAAACTCAATCGAGCAGCCCTGCTGGAGATGTTTGTGGCGGAAGCGAGAGGATTGGTAGAAATAGCCGCAACAACCGCTATAAAAGTTCCACACCCCATTTGTACGGGGATTAGTGACGATCGTAGCTATGTGGTTCTAGAGTATTTAGACTTGGCAACTAAAGTCGCTCCTCAAGCCTGGATCGAAATGGGACGTAATCTGGCGACGATGCACCAGTGCCAGATGAGTAGTCGATCGCAGTTTGGCTGGCATCAGGATAATACGATCGGCTCTACACCTCAAATTAATACCTGGGAAAGTGACTGGGCGATATTTTTTAGTACTCACCGCATCGGTTATCAATTACAGCTTGCACAGAGCAAAGGCGGTCATTTTCCTAAAGCAGCAGAATTGCTGGCTAACATACCTCAAATTCCGATCGATCGTCACCCCCAACCCTCGCTGGTACATGGCGATCTGTGGAGTGGTAATGTGAGCTTTACCACCACTGGGATTCCCGTCATATTCGACCCTGCAACCTATTGGGGCGATCGAGAAGTCGATCTGGCACTAACAGAACTCTTTGGTGGCTTTCCTGCCGCTTTTTACCAAGGCTACAATGAGGTTTATCCTCTAGATCCTGGCTACTCACAGCGCAAGAATTTATACAATCTCTATCACATTCTCAATCACTACAATTTATTTGGTGGAAGTTATCAAAGTCAAGCAAATCAAACGATCGATGCTCTTTTGACTTATTCCCTTCCCAGTATCGAATTAGACATCTAGGCTGAAAATGGCGGATGGCGGTTATTCGCTCTTGCCGTGGGGTTTCCCTCAGGAGAATCGAGATCCCATCTTAAAAACCCAATTATCAATTATCAATTAATTTAAATCGCTTTAGATCCCGCACTACCCGAACCTTGAAACATCACCCAAGAAAGGAAAAAGTTAGAAATAAAAATTGCAAGCAATGAAGTGACAACCGCAGTAGTCGTCGATTGTCCAACACCTTTGGCACCGCCTGTAGTCGTCAATCCCCAGCTACAGCCAATAATCGCAATCAACGCACCAAAACAAACTGCCTTGATCGGTGCACTGCAAATATCCCAAGCATTCAAAAAGTTGCGGGCTGAGTCCAGAAATGCTCGGACTGGCATCCCATAAATACTATTAGCAACAAGTAACCCGCCCAACATTCCGGTGACGATCGAAATCACCGTTAGTAATGGTAGCATCACACAACAGGCTACCAAGCGCGGAATCACTAAATAATCGACAGGATCGGTTTTGAGAATGTAGAGCGCATCGATTTGTTCGCTAACTTTCATCGTGCCAATCTCTGCGGCAAATGCCGAACCGACTCTTCCGGCTAAAACTACCGCTGTCATTACGGGTGCGAGTTCGCGCGTCAGTGCTATGGATAAAACTCCTCCAACCACTTGTCCCGCACCGATATTAATAAATTCCCGTGCTACCTGAATCGTAAATACCATCCCAATCGTAGTGGATGTCACCAACGCGATTAGTAATGATGCTGGCCCAACTAAAGCCATTTGCTCGATAATGTTTGGATAGTTGAATTTGCCTCTGAGAATGTGGACAATCACCTGTCCACCCAGAAAAATGGCTGCAACGAACCGTCTAAACCACAAACTCATATCAATTCCAGGTTATCGATCGTTAGTAATACAATTATTCCGTAAAGTGAGGCATTCGATCGCCAACTGAATTTACGATCGTGAATCTCGTACTACTGTCAATGTATCGCAATTTTCGAGGAGAGACATTGCTTCGATCGGCAAAAAAACGATTGTGACGATCGAGTATCGACGATTTTTGATTCGGATTGCCAAAGATATCAGCCTAAAGCGCAGGCTGTGCGAAATATTAGCCTCGCCAACGCAAAGCAACTTTATCAACGATCGCATTCATAACTCAGACAATGGGGTATTTTAAGAGAGGCTATATTTAGTTTTTTGCAGTATTAGTTATATCTATGGTAGCAGTAGCAATTCTAGCAGCGGGCAAAGGCACGCGAATGAAATCGGACTTACCCAAAGTATTGCACTTATTGGGAGGACGATCGTTAGTCGAACGAGTATTAATTAGTTGTGCAGATCTTCAGCCAGAGCGGCAACTGGCGATCGTTGGCTATCAAGCTCATCGAGTCAAGGAAGCCATGATCCATTATCCCGATCTAGAGTTTGTCGAACAAACCCAACAACTAGGAACCGGACATGCAGTTCAACAATTACTTCCCCATCTAGCTGACTTTCAGGGAGATCTAATCGTATTAAATGGAGATGTCCCCCTCCTGCGTCCCGAAACCCTAAAAGCACTCTTGCAGACTCACCAACAGCATCAAAATGCTGCAACTATACTAACAGCCCAAACCTCTAATCCGCAGGGCTTAGGGCGGGTATTCTGCGATAGTAACGATTTGCTCAAAGAAATTATTGAAGATCGGGATTGCACCGATACCCAACGTCAGAATCGGCGGATAAATGCAGGGATATATTGCTTTAATTGGCAGAAACTCCAGGCAGTTTTACCCCAATTACAGAGCAATAATAGTCAGCAAGAATATTACATCACTGATGCCGTTAATTTGCTCTCGCCAGTAATGGTATATGATGTGCCTGACGATCGAGAGATTTTAGGCATCAACGATCGCCGTCAACTAGCCATTGCCGATCGAGTCCTCCGATCGCGGATCGTCGATCGTTGGATGGCAGCAGGAGTAACAACAATCGATGCTGACAGTATCACGATCGATGATACTGTCAGCATCGGTGTCGATACAATCATCGAACCCCAAACCCATCTACGCGGAAATACTACCATCGGCAGTGGTTGCCGAATTGGTCCTGGTAGTCTCATCGAAAATAGTCAGGTTGGGAATAATGTGACACTGATGTATTCAGTCGTTGTGGATAGCTCGATCGGGCATGATGCTAATATTGGCCCCTTCGCTCACATCCGTCAACAGGCACAGGTAGGCGCAGCTTGTCGGGTAGGTAACTTTGTGGAACTAAAAAAGAGCAGCCTCGGCGATAATACCAATGTTGCCCACTTGTCCTATTTAGGCGATGCAACTATCGGCACGCAAGTTAATATCGGTGCGGGGACAATTACTGTTAATTATGATGGTAAACACAAGCATCAAACCACCATCGGCAACTTTGCGCGGATTGGCTCCAATAATACCCTAGTTGCACCACTCAGTATTGGTGCTCAAGTTACCACAGCAGCAGGTTCTACCATTGTCAACGATGTGCCAGATGACTGTCTAGCGATCGCGCGATCTCATCAAACTATTAAACCTGGTTGGCGACCAAAATGGCACCAAGAATAGTTGGTATTGCTGATGGATATGAAAGATGGGGGGCGGAAAGTGCGGTCTTGGGGCGCGAGCTTTTCGGGGGAAGCTTCCC
>ENA-OBIO01000548-OBIO01000548.1-metagenomes-genome-assembly--contig:-NODE-548-length-19293-cov-3.71863_pt1 | contig 19293 bp, 21 predicted proteins | sample MGYA00153383_OBIO01 | MGnify analysis MGYA00153383 | reverse complement strand
CCAAAATACCGACCCAGGCAGAAACCGCTACCAATAATGGAATCATTAAAACGGCAGCAATAATTTTCGGCAGAATTAAAAACGCAGAAGTGTTGACACCCATCAATTCCATTGCGTCAATGTGTTCTTTTTGGCGCATACCACCTATCTCGGATGTCATATTTGAACCTACCTTACCCGCTAAAACTAATCCCGTAATTGTCGGCGAGAGTTCTATGATACATAAATCGCGTATGATATAACCGATGTAATAACGCGGCACCAATTGTCCATTCAATTGATAACTAAATTGAACCGCCGCAACTGCACCCACAAATGTAGAAACCAAAGCAACAATCAGTACTGAACCAATGCCGATGTCGTTCATCTGGCGCATAATTTCGTTCCAATACATTCGGAAACGTTCAGGGCGCGAAAACGCCTTGCGCAGCATGGTTAAGTATTGTCCGAAATGATGAAAAAAACTGAGCACCAAAAATTATTTTAAATGAAGCACAAATGTAAGAGAATATTGGGTTAAACGTTGAATGTTTCAACTGATTTACTTATTCTCTAGTTAATATAATCTTCCCTATTTCCACTCATTATAAATAGATGCCTTCCTTTTTAATATTATTGTAAAGCGGCGTGTATTTATGAGTACTTTCCCAATCGTTTTTAGCAAAAATGAATGTAGAAATTGGTTGCCCAATTTCGAGTTCAATCACGTAAAGCACGTCCCTATACTCTTGTGCCTGCAAACGAGAAACTTTTGGATGGTTTAAAAGAATTAAAATATCCAAATCTGAATCGTAGTTCGATTCGCCGCGTGCTTGTGAACCAAATAAAATAATCTCAGCTTCAGGATTTTTTTTCTTTATAGAATCCTTAATCAATTCGGTGATGTATGATTTTGTAGCTATCATCCCACAAATATAAAACTTTAAAGTCGCTTTAGAGATATTATATTTTAGTGCGCCGCTTCTGCGAGCTTCCATAAATTATCTTTATAAGCACCAATCGTTGAAAGCGCCCAAAAAGCATTTTGAACCGTTTGTTTGTCTTCTTGATAAGTTATACCGTACCACATATCGCGCGAAGTCATAACTTCTAAAGTAGCGCCTTCCTCAACTATCATTTGATTTGCAATACGAGGAATGTAAAACTCAGCGGTATGATTATCGAAATTCTCGTCGAGAAATTCTTTGAACATTTTTTCAGTTTTTTTGAAAACATCTGGGTGAAATCCCCAAAAATTCATAGAAACAATCGTATTATCGGCAAGTTCTGTTTTTACATCTCCTTCGTAGAAATAAATTTTATTATCGGCTTCGCGCGTGATTTTTGTGCGTTCGGTGACAGAAGTTAGGTGTTTGTTTTCATCTACAGTGCACACGCCGCGACTCACAGATCCGTTTTCTGACAGCGTATTTTTGAGCATATAACCCACCATACCTAAATTTTTGGGCGTACAGCGGTGGATTAAAAAATCTGCCATTTGTTTGAAAGCAGAATAACCGTAAAAATCATCCGCGTTAATCACTAAAAAAGGTTCATTAATAAATTTTTTAGCAACCAACATCGCATGACCTGTGCCGAGTGGTTTTTTTCTATCGGGATATTTTTTTACGCCGTCTATCGGCGTATCAATTTCTTGGAAAGCATATTCTACTTTAATTTTTTCATCGAATTTACCGTCGAATTTTTCTTTAAAGTCAATTTCAATCGCTTTGCGAATGACGAAAACAACTTTTCCAAAACCAGCGCGTGCGGCATCGTAAATTGAATAATCGAGAATTGTTTCGCCATGTGGTCCGATTGAGTCCGCTTGCTTTAAGCCACCATATCGGCTTCCTATGCCTGCGGCTAAAACTAATAGTGTTGGTTTCATACAAAATATTTTTTAATTTAAATTAAATAAGGTTTACTACTGATTGCACTAATTTGATTGATAAAGCAGATTCATTTAATTAAACTGTTTAAATTTTAAAAATTAAATGAATCATACCGATTAGGCGCATTAAAGTTTACTTTTTATGTTTTTTTTATCTGCCGTTTTTAATTCCACATAGTTGTGGTAAAAATAAGGAATCGTTTCGATGCCTTTATAAAAATTGAACAATCCGTAATGTTCGTTTGGTGCGTGTAATCCGTCAGAATCTAAACCAAACCCGAGCAAAATAGTGTTTGCTTTTAACACTTCTTTAAACAAAGCGATAACTGGAATGGATCCACCTTCGCGATTCGGAATTGGTTTTTTACCAAACGTTGTTTCCATTGCCTTCGATGCTGCAGCGTATTCAATAGTATCAATAGGCGTAACATACGGTTGACCGCCTGACAAATTTTTTACAGAAACTTTGACGTAAGGTGGTGCGATGCGTTTAATGTGCGCTTCGAAAAGTTTGAAAATTTCTTCATTCGATTGGTTTGGCACTAAGCGCATCGAAATTTTTGCCGTTGCCTTTGAAGGCAAAACTGTTTTAGCACCTTCACTCGTGTATCCACCCCAAATGCCGTTAACATCCAACGTCGGTCGAATGCGTGTGCGCTCTTGCGGTGTGTAACCGTGCTCGCCAAAAACAGCGGCGATGTCTAAATGTGTTTTATATTTTTCGAGATCGAACGGCGCTTTATCCATTTCTGCGCGTTCGGCGAGTGATACTTCTTCGACTTTATCATAAAAACCTGGTATCGTAATTCTGTTGGCGCAATCTTGCAAAGATGCAATCATGGCGCACAAAGTATTTATCGGATTGCCGACAGTTCCACCATAAACACCCGAATGTAAATCGCTATTAGCACCAATGACTTCCACTTCTGTGTAAACCATGCCGCGCAAACCTGTTGTAATACTCGGCGTGTCGTTACCCAGAATAGATGTATCGGAAACTAAAATAACGTCGCATTTCAATAAATTGGCATTTTCTCTGCAAAATGCTTCGAGACTCACGGAGCTTATTTCTTCTTCGCCTTCTATACAAAACTTCACGTTGCAGGGTAAAGTATTCGTATTAATCATCGCTTCAACCGCTTTGACGTGCATAAAAAATTGTCCCTTATCGTCGCAACTGCCGCGCGCAAAAATCGCACCTTCGGGGTGAATATCAGTTATTTTTATTGTTGGTTCAAACGGTGGTGTGTGCCAAAGTTCTAAAGGTTCAGCAGGTTGGACGTCGTAATGTCCGTAAACTAAAACGGTTGGTGCGTTGGCATCAATTATTTTTTCGCCATAAACAACCGGAAATCCTTTTGTTTTTATGACGGCTACCTTATCTAAACCAATTTTTTTAAGATGTTCAGCAGTTACATCAGCAGCGTGTAAAACATCAGCGGCGTGTTCCGATTTAGCAGAAACCGACGGGATGCGTATGAGTGATTTGAGTTCTTCGAGGAAACGATCTTTATTTTGGTTAATATAAGTTTGAAATGGCTGCATATTATTTTTTAGAAAAGTGAGTTAGGTGATATTTGAAAGTGCAAATTAAAAAGAAATTTTTGATTTCATTTCAGTTTTTTTATTTTTTAAGTATTTAGTAACTTATAACATCTCAAATGAACTACTTTTAGTTAAGACGCTATGAACGTTAAAAAAGTCTCTTAAGTGTATTATGAATTTAAAAATTCTCCTAATTTTTTTTTAAGAAGGGCTAAATCAATATCGGTTACGAGTTCGCCTTTGTGTGCATAACCTATTTTGCCTGTTTCTTCTGAAACCATTAATGCTAACGCGGAAGTTGCTTCAGAAATACCTAATGCCGCGCGATGTCGCAAACCTGCTTCGGTGGGTAAATGAAGCGAAGCACTGACGGGTAAAATACATTTAGCCGCGCGAATAATTTTTTCATCAATAATAACGGCACCGTCGTGCAATGGGCTATCGCGCAAAAAAATACTCCTCAAAATAGTTTGCTGAATGGCACAATTTAAAATAATGCCCGTTTCTACGTACTGTTCTAAATTCGTATCTTTAGTAACTACAATCAACATACCCGTTTGTGCCTGACTTGATTCGAGCATCGCACTGACAATTTCTTGAATTTCGGCAGTGTAGTTTTTTGCGGATGTCCGCGCTTTAAATAATGTGGCGAACTGTCCTGTCAAAGTTTGGTTACCGAGTACCACCAGAAATCGGCGTAATTCTGGTTGAAAAACAATTGCTAAAATAATCACCCCTAAACTTATAAACTGGTTAAGGAGCAGCGTCAACAAATCCATGTGAAGCGTCCGCACAATAAGCCAAGCCACATATAAAACAGCAACGCCTGCTAAAATGCGCAACGCCAATGAGCCGCGTAATAAATTATACACCCACTTCAATATAAAAGCAACTGCTACTATATCAACCAGATCAAAAAAGTGTAGTTTAAAAATGCTCATATCGAATAGCAAAACCATAAGCGATATTATTTGCCAAAATTACATAAACAATTACGAATTACGAATTACCATTTCGGTTCTTTTCAATTTTTCGTAATTCGTAATTCGTAATTCGTAATTGTTTATGTAATTTTGATTTTCAATTGATGATTTTATTTTATGAATGATATTTTTGCAAATCGCCAATTAGACGCGTTACGCGTTTTAAATTCTTTAAAGTGCTTGTTTTTAAGTGTAGGATTTTTGTTTTGTGTCCCTAAAATATTTGGACAAACACAAAGTGGTGGTTATAAAATAGAAAAATTACCTACGTCCATCAATACGCCGAGTGCAGATGAAATTTCGCCCGTCATCAGTATGGATGGTAAAACGCTCTTTTTTACGCGCGCTAAAAGCGAAGAGTTTAACCAAACTATATGGATTGATGGCGAGGATGTATCGGTAGCGATGAAGTATAAAGACATTTTGCACAATATGGCAAAAATTTATTCGGAAATAGCGGGCTATACTATTTTTGATCCTGTGCATTCTGAATTCAACCAAGATATTTGGTACGCCGAAAGTATAGATTCTATTTTTGACCACGTCGTGCATCCTACCCAACCATTAAATAATATTTTACCGAATAGCATTTGCTCAACTACACCCAAACCAAACCAATACGTCGTTATTAATCAGTTTTCGCGTGAAGGTGGAATGTCTCGCGGATTTAGCATCGTCACAAAAAATGAAGATCATTCTTGGAGCGAACCACAACCGATAGTTATTAAAAATTTTGATGCGACGGCAGATATTAGTCTCACGATGAGTATTGACGGTAACGTAATCATCATTTCTATTCCTGGAAAAGACAGCTACGGCGATAACGATTTGTACATCTGCTTTAAAGAAGGCGATAATACATTTTCTGAGCCTAAAAATATGGGAGCAGCCATTAACACAAAGTACAGAGAAGTTACGCCCAATTTAAGCGCCGATGGGAAAGAATTATATTTTGCATCTAATAGACCAGGTAAAGGCGGATTAGATTTATATTATGTGTCGCGCATTGGCGAAAATTGGAATAGATGGTCGGAAGTGCGTCATTTTGTATATCCTATCAATACTTCAGCAGATGAAGCGCAACCGTATTTTAGTCCGAGTACGGGTAATTTATATTTTTCTTCGCGTCGCGATGGTTCGAGCGATATTTATAGCGTCAATATTGCGCCACCCGAACCCGTTGAAATTTTAATAATGGGGCGCGTAATCAATTCAAAATCGAAAAATATTATTGATGGACGTATTTTATACGGCGATGCTGACAGCAGCAATTATCAGAATTATGTTGAAACAAACGGTGGTCGGTTTTTTATAAAAGTGCCTCGCGGCAAAAAAATAAAAATGCTCGCCATGCGCCCTGGTTATATTGACCATGAAGTGGGATTAAAATTTGAATTTAATACCTACTACCCAACGCAAGAAATTACACTGCAACTCGATTCTGTCACCGTTGGCTCAACCATTGCGCTGAACCCGATATTTTTTGAGCAATCGAAAGCCTACATCAAAAAAGAATCGTACGAAGAATTAGATTACTTAGCGAGCATTTTGAAAAAATTTCCTGAAATTTGTGTACGCATTGAAGGTCATACCGATAATCAGGGTAAAGCAGGCGAATTGCAAAAACTTTCAGAAGATCGGGCAACGGAAGTCAAAAAGTTTTTGGTGCGCAATAAAATTAATCCAAAGCGATTGGAATCCATCGGTTTTGGTGCTTCGCAACCTCTTTTAGACAATTCGACTGAAACGAGTCGCAGCAAAAACCGCCGTGTGGAAGTTAAAATTGTGCGTATACAATATGGTCTTTAGTTGATAGTTGGTAGTTGACAGTTTGTTTGGTGCTCTTATACTCTCAACTAATAACTCTCAACGAACAACTCTCAACGAACAACGATTTATGACAACTACAGACTATCAAGAACTTGCCGCTACATTACCCACTGAGCCTGGCGTTTATAAATTTATAGGCGTGAAGGAAGTGATTTTGTATGTCGGCAAAGCTAAAAATTTAAAAAATAGATTAGGTTCTTATTTTGGTGAGCGCAAAGACCGACAAATAAAAACCAAAGTCATGATTAATTCGGCGGTGCGATTAGAATATACCATCGTCACGAGCGAGCAAGATGCGCTTTTATTGGAGTGTCAACTCATCAAACAGCATCAACCGCGTTACAACGTCATGCTGAAAGATGGCAAAACGTATCCTTATATTTGTATTAAGAACGAAAATTTTCCACGCGTTTTCACAACGCGGCGCGTTATTCGCGATGGGTCCACCTATTTTGGTCCATACACTTCGGGAGGTCGCGTTTTTATCCTTATGGATTTAATTAAACAACTTTTCCCTTTGCGCACTTGTCCGTTAGCGTTAACACCAGAAAATATAAAAAAAGGAAAATTTAAAGTCTGTCTCGAATATCACATCAAAAACTGCATGGGTGGTTGCGTTGGTTTTGAAAAAGAAGCCGAATACAATGAAAAAATTGCGCAAATAAAAAATATTTTAAAAGGACACTTCAGTGAAGTGCGGCAACACATAAAACGCGAAATGGCAACAGCCGCCGAAAATTTAGATTTTGAAGCTGCACAAGCGAATAAAGAAAAACTCTCTGCATTCGATGACTACCAATTTAAATCCACGATTGTTTCAACCACAATTACAAACGTTGATGTTTTTGCTATTGCTACTGACGACAAAAAAGCCTATGTTAATTATTTAAAAATAGCAAACGGTGCCGTCATTCAAGCCTTTACGTTGGAACTATTAAAAAATATGGACGAAGAGGAAGATACGATTTTAGCGTTCGCTATTCCTTACCTTCGCGAAAAATACCATAGCAAAAATACTGAAATTTTAGTCCCGTTTGAAGTCGTCTTAGAAGACGAGTGGATAAACGTCATCATCCCAAAAATTGGCGACAAGAAAAAACTGCTCGATCTCTCTATTAAAAATGCAGAATTTTATGTTTTGCAACAACGCAAAGAAGAAGCACTGCGCGCGCAAAAACAAACTTCGAGTGAACGCATACTCAGCACGCTTCAAAAAGATTTGCGCATGAAGGAGCTACCTGAACATATCGAATGTTTCGATAACTCGAATTTGCAAGGCACAAATCCCGTTTCAGCGTGCGTCGTTTTCAGAAATGCCAAACCTGCTAAACGCGATTACCGACACTACAACGTCAAGACCGTTGAAGGACCTAATGATTTTGCTACAATGGAAGAAGTTGTGTTCCGTCGTTATAAACGTTTACTCGCCGAAGGCTCTGCACTACCCCAACTTATCATCATTGACGGTGGTAAAGGACAACTTTCGGCAGCGATGAAAAGTTTAGAAGGTTTGGGTTTAGCAGGAGCTATGACGGTTGTTGGTATTGCAAAAAATTTGGAAGAAATTTTCTTCCCTAACGATGGCATACCGCTTTATATTGATAAAAAATCTGAATCGCTCAAACTCATCCAACAATGTCGTGATGAAGCGCACCGATTCGGTATCACATTTCACCGCAACCAACGCTCTAAAAATTTTCTCACCACCGAACTCGAAGGTATTGAAGGCGTTGGTGAAAAAACGATTGAAAAACTCCTTACACATTTCGGATCAGTGAAGCGCATTAAAGATGCGAGTGCTGAAGATTTACAAGCCGTCGTCGGTAAAGCCGCTACTAAAAAAGTGATTACTTTTTTTGCGAAAGATAAAGTGAGTAGTGGGGTATAAGTTGTGAGTGATATGAAGTTTTTTATTACGCCGCATATATTCATTTGGTGTTCTTAAACATCCATCCGTTTGTAGATGGAAATGGGTGAGCAACACGACTGATTGAAAAATGGTTTTTAGCAAAAAAATTAGGCGACAAAGTATGGTGCATAACTTCTGAAAAAAATTAGTGGACGCACAGAACCAATTATTATAAAAACCTGCAACTTGGAGCAAACTACTATGTTGTAAAATATGAGGGGTGTGAATCATGAGAAAAGTATTCCGTTTTTATTGATGCTACCAAAAGCTTTCATAAATTCCGACCACGAAGATGTGTTGGGTTCAAATTAAATTATTTACAAGAATGTTTGTTTTTTTAAAAAAAAATGTAACTTCGCAAAACATAAAACTCTATTGAGAAATCTAAAATTAGAAAACGATGTTAAATCGCGTAATATTAATTGGAAATTTGGGTAAAGACCCTGAAATAAAAAAACTTGAAAATGGTAGTACTGTCGGAAAATTTCCGGTAGCAACGAACGAATACTACCGCGACAACAACAACGAACTGCAACAGCAAACCGAATGGCACGATGTGGTAGTGTGGCGACAATTAGCAGATCAAGCAGAAAAAATTTTGCGGAAAGGTGCCTTGGTTTATATTGAAGGTAAAATTTCACACCGCAAATACACAGATAAAAATGGTGTAGAGCGCACGTTGACAGAAATTGCAGCCAGTGCTTTTAAATTGCTGGACAAAAAAGAAGCTAATCCGATGGCGCACCGCGAAACTAATTTTCCAACTTCGGAACTGGTACACATTGCGCGTACGCCGAATTCGAGCGATGTCAATGGTACAAACACTTCCGACGATGATTTACCGTTTTAATAACTTTAATTTTTTTATGCGGTATTCACGCGCTTTATTAGTCAATACAATTGCTTTTTTCTGTCTCATTTTTTTGGAATCTTCTTGCGATAATATCATTTATACGCCTAAACCGCGTACCTATCCACGCGTTACTTTTCCCGAAAAGAGTTATCAAGCATATACTAACGGCGATTGTCCTTTTACTTTCAACTATCCGAAATATGCGCGTATTGAGCGCGATTCACTTTTTTTTGAAGAAAAAGCACCTTCCGATTGTTGGTTCAACATTATTGTACCCGATTTAAACGCAGTCATTTATTGCAGCTATTACCAGATTGACAAAAAAAATAATTTTGAGAAACTCAACAACGATGCGTTTTCGCTCGCTGGTAAACACACGACTAAAGCCGATTTTATAGATCAGTTGCCGATAAAAAAACCGAATAAAGTGTCGGGATATGTGTTTAATATTGAAGGACCTGCTGCGTCGCCATTTCAATTTTATTTGACAGATAGTACGCACCATTTTTTGCGCGGCGCGCTTTATTTTAAATCGGAAGCCAAACCCGATTCGCTCAAGCCAATGATTGAATTTATGAAAACCGACATCATAGAGATGATTAATACTTTTGCTTGGAAAAAATAAAATACAATGAGCATCAACGTAAAAATAGAAAATTCTTGGAAAGAAGTCCTTGTTGAGGAATTTGATAAACCGTATTTTGAAACACTCGTGCAGTTTTTAAAAACAGAGCGCGCAGCAGGTCGCACCATTTATCCGCCAGGAAATTTAATTTTTAATGCTTACGAACGTACGCCTTTCGATAAAGTCAAAGTGGTAATTCTTGGTCAAGACCCTTATCACAATCCAGGTGAAGCAATGGGGCTTTCATTTTCTGTTCCTAAAAATGTGCGTGTGCCACCCTCATTACAAAATATTTATAAAGAATTGGTTGACGATGTCGGTGTGCCGATGCCAACGCACGGCGATTTAACTGTTTGGGCTGATCAAGGAGTTTTTCTTTTAAACGCCATGCTTACCGTTGAACAAAATAAAGCAGCATCGCACCAACAAGTGGGTTGGCAATTTTTTACCGATGCGACCATAAAAGCACTTTCTGAAAAACGCGAGAAAATAGTTTTTATGCTTTGGGGAAATTTTGCTAAACGCAAAGCTGAACTCATTGACACCAAAAAGCATTTAATTCTGGAAGCCGCGCATCCGTCGCCGTTAGCGCGAAATGCGTTTGCCGGCAGTAAACATTTTTCAAAAGCAAATGCCTATCTAAAACAAGAAGGTATTGCACCAATTGATTGGAAAGTTTAGGGAATAGGGAACAAGTAATAGGGAATTTTTTAAGTAGTGCGTACAGATTGTTCCCTATTCCTTGTTCCTTATTACTTAAAAATTTTTTTATGAAAAAGAAAATTATTGTACTCGGTTGTGCTTTAGCGGCAATTTCAGTAATTCTTGGTGCGTTTGGTGCGCACAGTTTAAAAGCTAAGCTCACTGAGTCTGGATTAGATGTTTTTAAAACGGCGGTGCAGTATCAGATGTATCACGCGATTGCAATTTTATTTGTAGCGCAATGGATTAACGAATTAGGCGAACGTCGTGCGCGACTGATTACGCAACTTTTTGCTATCGGTATAATACTCTTTAGTGGCTCGCTTTATATTTTTACGATTGAAGAAGTATTCAACATTTCCAGAACAAGTTTAATCGGAATTGTTACGCCGATCGGTGGCGTTTTTTTTATTTCTGCGTGGGTATATGCGTGTGTTTCTATGCTAAAAAGATAATTCTCGATTTTAATTTTTAACCAATTTTTTTATGAAATACCTATTTATAATTTTGTATTCGCTTTCGCTTTTTACGATTTCTGCACAAACCAAATTTAATCGAAAACCAACGGTGGATGCAGCTTTAGATTTACTTTCAACTTACACGCCGTCTCAAAAAACGTTAGGTCATTTTGCTTTTACGGACACGCTTCGCACCTCATGGTCGAATTTGCCGATGGAACAATTTAATCGCAAAGGATTGTGGTTGAGAGATATGACAGATTCGCAGCGACTAAAAATTCATGCGCTTTTACGCACCGTTTTAAGCGCTGAGGGTTATCAGAAAGCCATTTTAATTATGCAATCTGACGAGGGTCTTCATCAAAGATTGACGACTGCTAATAATTTAGTTTTAGCCAGGATTTATGGTGAAGATAAATATTTCACAACAATTTTTGGCGAACCGAACGAAAACAAAACGTGGAGTTTTCGTTTTGAAGGGCATCATTTATCGCTCAATTTTAGTTTTTCACCTGTCGGTGTTTCTTGTACGCCCATGTTTACGGGTGTAAATCCAGCGTTAATAACTTCTGGCATTCGAGCAGGGCAGTATATTTTGTCGGAAGAAAATGAAATAGGCTGTGAATTATTTAATTCTTTATCAAATACTTTAAAAACAAAAGCACTCATTTCAGTCCACCCGAAAGACGCTGATGTGATGACACGCACGGGTAAAGAAAGTTTTTTAAAATCCATGCAAGGTGTATCATACAAAGAATTTAGTGCCGATCAAAAAAATATGGTGAAACGTATGATTCGCGCTTGGGTAGAAAATTTAACGCCGGCATTAGCAAAAGAAAAAACGCAGTACATTGAAAAGCATTTGAAAGATGCTACTTTTACTTGGATGGGTACAAATAAGACGACCGAACTCCATTACTTTCGTTTGTACTCGCCCGATTTTATCATTGAGTTTACTAATCGTGATGGAGGTATCTATCACTATCATTCGCTGTGGCGAAATTTGGGCGAAGAGCAGTTTTAGGTAATAGGGAATAAGTTTTAGGGAATAGGAAATAAGTAATAAGTGTTCCCTATTCCCTAAAACTTATTACTTATTCTCTATTCCCTATTTAATCAGCAATTTGTAAAAAATATCTGCCACCAGCTGGTTGCCCACTTCGTTTAAATGCACGCGGTCATTGGTTAAAATACCCGATTCTTTATTGTCCTTATTATTATCGAGATTGAATTTTAAAAATTCTTTTCTAAAATCCGCGACTGAGCAATCATATTTAGCCGCAATATCGCGCATGATGTTAGAGTAGCGATTTAAGTCGCCGTCGAGTTCGTTACTAAAATCGGTACGCTCTCCAATTGTTGCAGGTGTGGAAATTATCACCTTAATGCCTTGCGCTTGCAATTTTTTAATGATGGCGACATAAAATTTTTCAAACTTATCGGCATCTGTTCCTGTTCCGAAAGTGCGTTTGTGCCACACATCGTTTACGCCCACCCAAATTGCCACTACATCGGGTTTTTGATCTAAAACATCTTCTTCAAGGCGAAGGTATAAATCGTAAATTTTATTGCCACCAATGCCAGCGCCAACCAATTGGTAATTATCCTTTATGCCGTTCTTTTCGAGCATTTGTTTTAGCTTATCAATGTAGCCACCTGGATTTACGCCCGCTTGCGTAATAGAGTCGCCAAAGAAAATAATTTTGAGCGGTTTAACAGGATGCGTGGACGACGTTAAAAGCATAATTGAAAAAACAAGAGCCAGACTGTAACAGAATTTCATACTTAAAATTTAGTGTATTTTTAGAAAAAAAAATTTGAAACGCTAATGTACAAACCAAATACAAGGCTACATATTCACAAACAATTTTTTTTTAACGCAAAAACAATTATTCAAATATAAGCGTTTTAAAAAAAATATTACAGGCGTTTAATTATTTATTCATGAACGATATTATTCCTTTCCATAAATGGCACGATGTGTACGATCCTGACGAGGACGAGCGATCGCCTTTTTATGGAAAAACGTACGATGAATATAAAGTTATTTATAATTACGCCATTCATCCTTATTGGGATGAGTTTGGTTCTGAAACACTTTACGTAAAAATTCTTTCTGCCGATTACGAAGCAGGCGCTGCCATTTTAGAACTCATTGGTGAATGGAACGATACGATAGAGAACGACATCATGCTGCTTAAACGCAACGTTATGGAACCTTTGCTCGATGCAGGCATTAGTAAATATGTCCTCATTTGCGAAAATGTTTTAAATTTTCATGCTTCCGACGATTGTTACTACGAAGAATGGAGCGAGCAATGTCAGGATAGTTTTAACGGCGGTTGGACGGCACTCATCAATACGTTTGAACACGTCGAAGCCGAAATGCACGATGCACATATTGATCGTTATTTTCGTGTAGGTGATTTGTATAATAATTTCGATTGGCGACTTTACACACCGAATGCGATTATTAAATGGGTGGAAAGTAGAGAGAATTTGAAAACGCAGCGATTAAAAGGTTTTTGAAGAGTATTTTTTAGATATGTCGCAAGAAGGTCTGAACTTAGCGTCGAAGAAATTGAAAAAAAAGTTAAAAATTTATTTGATAAAACTGAAAATTCCGAAGTTAAGTAGGCTGCATTATATAATGATCACTTTTATTATTCAGTTTTGTTCGGCATTGAGCCTCACAAAACTGTCGGAAATTATAGTTTTAGGTCGGCTTCGCCTTCCTAAAACCATAATTTCCGAATACCGTGACACAAAAAACTTTTACTATAAATTTTTAATTGTCGTTTATTTAATAACAACTACTTGTGTCAACTTACGATTCTATAATCACAAAAGGTAAAATTTAAGGTAAAATTTAAGGTATCTTAAAATCTTTAAAAAGAGGTAAACTTTCTGTGGAAGAAATTGCTGAAGATTTTGATGTCACTCTTGCTTTTATACTTAAAATAAAAAAAGAGAACCATCTCAAAAACTCAATTCGTTTTAATTATGCGTTCATTTTATTGGCTCTTTCTATTTTTTGGCACCTCTACTATTTCAATTGCGCAAGCACCCGATAACACGTGGGTAGAAATTACAAAGCTCGACAGCTCGATTAAATTCGATATTCGCTACGCCACAAAAAATAATTTCCTTAAAGAGCAAGTATATGATTGTGGTCGCTGTTATTTCAAACGTGAAGTAGCTGAAGCATTTGTAAAAGCGCACAAAAAATTGCGAACACAAGGTTACGGTGGTTTACTTTTTTTCGACTGTTATCGCCCTACACTGTATCAACAACGATTGTGGAATAAAGTGCCTAATCCCGATTACGTTGCAGACCCGAAAAAAGGTTCTATGCACAATCGCGGTGTATGTGCCGATTTAACAGTTATGGATAAAAAAGGGAAAGCACTCGATATGGGAACGGAGTACGACGCTTTTACGGAACGCGCGCACACAGATTTTTTAAATTTGTCTAAAAAAGTTTTAAAAAATCGCCAGGTTTTACAAAATAGTCTTACTGCCGTTGGATTTCAAACCATACGAACCGAGTGGTGGCATCTTTCTTACAAAAACCTTCCGAATCAACCACTCTACGATTGGGTTTGGGATTGTAACTCAAAAAATAAATAAGTTTCTGCGAAGTTCTTACGAAACAAACTTTTAAATTTGTGCGTTTCTAAAAAGCGTATTAATACAAACTTACGCGTCTCACAAAAAACACCCGATCTATTTAGATACAAAAATTTATGACAGAACAGAAATTCAGCTCCGATGTAGAAGCTATTGATGCCCTTGCCGCCGCGTATAAAAAATTAGCAGCAGAAATTGGTAAAGTTATAGTTGGTCAGGACGATGTAGTGCGCGCCGTTATTATTTCTTTGTTTTCTAATGGACACAGCTTACTGATTGGTGTGCCAGGTTTGGCAAAAACACTTTTAGTTAGCACCATTGCACGTGCTTTAGATCTCGACTTTAAACGCGTTCAGTTCACGCCCGATTTAATGCCGAGCGATATAACAGGGTCAGAAATTTTAGGTGCTAATCGCGAATTTACTTTTAGTCGCGGACCGATTTTTGCTAATATTGTTCTCGCCGATGAAATAAACAGAACGCCACCAAAAACGCAAGCTTCTTTATTAGAAGCTATGCAAGAACGTCACGTAACAGTTAACGGGACTAAACACGATTTGCCTGAACCATTTTTTGTGCTTGCAACACAAAATCCGATTGAGCAAGAAGGAACTTATCCGCTACCCGAAGCACAACTCGACCGTTTTATGTTCAACATCATGCTCGATTATCCGAGTTATGCCGAAGAGTTGCGCATCGTGAAAGAAACAACGTCGTCTAAAGTCGCGACAGTTTATCCTGTTTTAAACGATACAGAAATTTTAGCATTTCAACAATTGGTGCGCCGCATTCCTATTGCCGATAATGTTTTGGAATACGCCGTAAAACTGACGGCAAAAACGCGACCAAAATCGGATGCAGCGACGACAGAAGTTAAGAATTTTATTTCGTGGGGCGCTGGTCCGCGCGCATCACAGTATTTGGTTTTGGGTGCAAAATGTCATGCGGCTTTGTTCGGAAAATACTCACCCGATATAGAAGATGTGCGCGCCGTTGCTGCCAACGTTTTGCGTCATCGCATACTTACCAACTTTAAAGCTGAGGCGCAAGGAATTAATGCCGATAAAATTATTGCGGGTTTGTTATAGTTAAAGTAGCTGTTTAAACTTACTCTTTCGTCTAAAATTAAGTCCTTTTGAACCATGAATTCCAAAATTTTTTCAATGTAGCACTGCTATTTATCAAAATTTTTAAAAGCCCTGATTCAAAACTACAATAATTTTACCTCAAAACAGAAAGTTTAAACAGCTTCTATGTACATTTGCACTTCTTTTAAATAAACTTAAAATAAAAATATAATGGGTAGAGGCGACAAACGCACAAAACGTGGTAAAATTTGTATCGGATCTAACGGCAAATCACGTCCAAGAATTAATAAGCAACCTAAACCGTCTGATGCTAAATCAGCGATTGCAGCAGTAACGCCACCAGTGGCGGCAGCAAACTAATTTTTCTTTCTTTAAAGAAAACGCAATAAGTTTACCTGCATAGAATAAATAAAAAAATCCTCGCTTCAGCATGGGCAGAGACGAGGATTTTATGTTTTCTTTTTATAGAAATTTCCTGTTATCACTATTCTCATTACACAATTTCTATCAGCAGCGCATTTTTTTCTACGGCATTTCCACACTGAATATTTATAGACTTTACAACGCCGTCAGTTGGAGCGGTAATTACGTTTTCCATTTTCATAGCTTCCAAAATTAATACTTTATCCCCCGCTTTAACTTCCTGACCAATGTGCACCAAAACATCCAATACCAAACCAGGCATAGGTGCTTTAATGTTTCCGCTCAATAATTTAGTCTTATTTTTTAAACCCAGTTGATCAATCAATACATCATATTTGTCAGCGAGTTTAACGATGTGCGTATTGCCGTTAATACGTAAAGTTATATTTTTATAATGTGCATCGGCAGATATTATTTCCGCCGTGTAATTAACATTTTTGAAATTAACGTGGAATTTTTCAGCGTTTGTTTTAACCACATCTAATGTGTGCGACATTTCAGGTGTAACGTCGTAATGCGTTTCGTTTACTTTAATTTTAAATGGTTGTGTGAAATGCGAAATACTCATTGAATTTAAATTTTAAAAATCCTCTAAGCATAAAGTTAATTGCGCATAACTAATTACGATGTACTTCTTACAAAAATTTGCAAAAATTTGTCCAATAATCAAAACAATTAAAATTACCCGATAATTTATGCGTTAAACTTTTCTAATGAATCAGTTTATTTTATTCGGTTAAAGTCGGCGCTTCTTCGTTAAATATTAAACAATCTTCATCGTTTAAATTAGCGTCGGAATTGAAAATAAAATAGGTGGACGTTCAGAGTTAATGGCGAATTGAAATCCGTCATTAACTCTGAACATACACTACATATTTATCGTCAAAATGCGGTAAGTTAAAATATTTTTTTACGGGTGTTGCATTGGCGTACGTTCCGCGCCAAAGAGTTTTAATTTCCGCTTTTACGTCGCCGCCTTTTAGTGCGATGAGACCGTTAGGCAAAATATTTTTGTGTATTTTAGAAATATGTTTTTGTGACCAACGCATTAAATCGGGTAGTGGCGCAACGGCTCGACTGACAACAAAATCGAAGCTGCCGACTTTTAAATCTTCGGCGCGAATGTGCTCGGCTTGCACATTTTTCAATCCTAAAAATTCAATGGCATCTTTAACAACATTAATTTTTTTACCAATGCTATCTACTAAATAAAAGTCAACATCGGGTAAAGCAATCGCCAACGGAATACCTGGAAATCCCCCGCCTGTTCCTACATCGAGTATGCGGGATTGCGGCTTGAATTTCATAAACTTTAAAATCGCCAATGAGTGTAAAATATGATTCGGATATAAGTTCTCAATATCCTTGCGCGAAATCAAATTAATTTTTTCATTCCATTCGGTATAAAACGGTTCAAGTTGCGCGAATTGCGCTTGTTGCTGCGCGCTAAAATCCGTAAAATATTTTAAAATATCTTCCATTTATCAATGTTCTTAAAAAAAACTTCGTACATCCATAAAATACGATTAAATTTGTTCTAAATACCCATCAAAGCATTAAAATGCTTTCTTTAAATCTAAAACTTACTAACCACTGTCCTTCACTCAAAAAATCCATTTAAATAAATAAAGTATGGAAACTAAACGTCAGAGTCAAGTTGCAGAATTATTAAAGCGCAACTTCAGCCAAGTTTTGCAATTTGAAGCGCCGAATATTTGCGGTCGAAGCGTCCTAATAACTGTTACAAATGTTAAGGTTTCACCCGATTTAACCCTTGCTCGATTTTATCTCAGTATTTTTGGCACTGAACATAAACAAGAACCTTTGATGATGCTTCAGGAAGAAATTACAACGCTGCGCACAAAATTAGCACAACGCGTGCGGATGCAGCTACGTATTGTTCCAAATATTTCACTTTATTTAGACGATACCGTTGATGAGATGTTCCGCATTGATGATTTGATGGATAAATTAAAAGAAGATGGTCAGTTCGGTTCGGATGAAGCTCATTTATCGTGAGGAATCGGTAAATCTTTTCAACCTTCGCAAGTAATATAATTTACGTACTTTTGTGTCATCATTTGTAGTTTTAGTTTTTAATCAGATTTAGAATAATGAATAATCGTGCGTTTACCATTGTATTTATAACCGTTTTTATAGATTTGCTCGGTTTTGGTTTAGTAGTTCCAATTCTTTCAGTGTATGTAAAAGAAATCGGTGCATCCGATATGCAAGTTGGTTTATTGGCTTCCATTTTTGCGCTCACCAGTTTTTTTTTCACGCCATTTTTAGGAAGTTTGAGCGATAGAATTGGTCGAAGACCAATCATTTTATTTGGCATTGCGATGAATATTATTGGTTACCTCATTTTTTCGCAAGCGTTCATTATTCCAATTTTAATTCTTTCCCGTGTTCTCAACGGTTTAGGTTCATCGAATATTTCTGCGGCACAAGCGTATGTTGCCGATATTACGGCTCCCGAAAGTAGAACCAAATACATGGGAATGTTGGGTGCGGCGTTTGGTTTAGGTTTTATTTTTGGTCCTGCCTTCGGCGGATTAATTAAAGCGGAGTTTGGTTTTAGTTACGTCGGTTATGTCGCCGCCGCATTGTGTGCACTTAATTTTATATCGGCGTATTTTCTTTTACCTGAATCACTCAAGGAAAAAAATACAAGTTCGCCTGTTCGTATTTTTCCCGCAGTTGATTTTTTTGCAGCCATAAAAAATCCGTTACTCGCTTCTTTTTTTACACTCATGTTTGCTTACGTTTTCGCGTTTAGTTTAATGCAAACAATTATTGCCGTGCTTTGGAAAGAAGAATTCGGACAAGATGACAACCACATAGGTTATTTATTTACAATTATCGGTTTGTTTTCCGCATTGGTTCAAGGTGTTTTAGTTTCGAGATTACTCAAAGCAGTGGGTGAACAAAAAATGCTACTCTTGGGAATTATTTTATTAGCACTCGGATTTTTATTCATTCCGTTTGTTCCGAAAGCGCAATTTTTTGTTTGTACGGTTATAGATATCGGTTTTATATCAACGGGTAGCGGTTTGCTCAGTCCGAGTATAATGGCAATGGTTTCTAAATCGGCGGATGGACACATTCAAGGGAAAGTTTTAGGATTAAATCAAGCCGTTAGTTCCGTTTCGCGCATTGCTGGACCTATTTTTAGCGGCGTGTTATATCATTTTAATCACGCCATTCCGTTTTTATTAGCGGCTGTATTTATGTTTTTGAGTTTATTTGTGGCTACAAGCGCATTAAAACAATATGGCAATTTAGCTTCGCCTAAAGTTTTAGAAAGCGCAACTGAATTTGCGGGTGAATTGCAGAAGTAAAAAGAGCGATTAGGCGAATTTAGTTTCCAA
>ENA-OBIO01000547-OBIO01000547.1-metagenomes-genome-assembly--contig:-NODE-547-length-19297-cov-34.1865_pt1 | contig 19297 bp, 18 predicted proteins | sample MGYA00153383_OBIO01 | MGnify analysis MGYA00153383 | reverse complement strand
TCCAGTAGCTTTGGTTGCTCCTTCTATCAACGGTTAATTTTTAACCTTAGATTGACAAAAAGCGCTCCTAGAAATAGGGGCGCTTTTTGTTTGGGGAAAAAAGATTTTTGCGAACAATCAAACTCGGCGGTTGAAACCGAGCATTGTCAGCAACAGGCAAGATACCTGTTCCACAAGAAAATAGAGTCTTTGCATTGTCAGCAACAGGCAAGATGCCTGTTCCACAAGAAAATAGAGTCTTTGTGGAACAGGCATCTTGCCTGTTCATAAAAGGCTAATTGAGAATGGTGCAATATCTCAGATATTATGGAAGAGCGATCGTAAAAGGTAAGTTAAATGGTTGTCGCAATTTCTAAAGCGGGATTGGCTACAGGTTCAGCTTTCCTGTCAAACGTGACATGGGAGACTCTGGAAAAGTTGGATGCAGATTTGGCGGACACTGGGGCGCATTTAACTTATTTGGATGGGTGTTTAGAAATTATGGCTCCTTTTTCTGAGGAACATGAAGAATCTAGAAACACTTTAGATCAGCTTTTAGAGATTTATATGCGGACGAAGGACATTCGTTTTTATGCCCGTGGTAGTACAACTATCGGGATGAAGGAGTTGGGTGCACGGAAGGAACCAGATGAGTCTTATTGTTTGGGTACGCGCAAGTCAGTTCCAGATTTGGCGATCGAGGTGACGGTGACGAGTGGTGGAATTGATACGCTGGAAATCTATCGTCGGGTGGGTGTGCAGGAGGTTTGGTTTTGGGAGGATGGGGTAATTTCGGTTTATTGTTTGCGCTCTACGGGGTATGAGTTGGTTAGTAAGAGCGAACTGTTGCCGGAGTTGGATTTGCGATCGATCGAGTTTTATTCGCGGATGGCGGATCAATATGATGCGGTGAATGCTTTTATGCGATCGATGTAGAAGTTGAGAAGAGCTACTATATAAACCCGGCGGTTGAAACCGCGTCTACACAAACAAAGTCTGCCTCCGCAGACTAAGAAATATAAATGGGTGGAATGTTACTGAGATTGAATATATTGTTGAAATACACGATTAATCTGAAACTTCGATCGCCCTCCTACTAACATTTTTTCCACTAAGCCACGTCGGGCTAAAGATTGTATGGCTTGCCAAAATTCCGATCGGGATAAGTCACTATCAACAGCTTGTTGTGAAATATCTACAGCTTCATTTTGACTGGCTAACCAGTAGAACGCTTTTTTTTCTGAGTCTGATAAACGCTCTAGGTGAGATTCTAAAATGGGTTCTAAGTCACCTAAAAATAAATCTGTTCCATCCGCTAAAAACAGGGAAACGCTACCATCAAATAATTCCCAAATTGTTGCAGCGATGATATTTAGCCAGGAAGGATGTCCTTGATAAAAGGCGATCAAGTCTGACCATTTTTCCTCATCGGCTAATCCTTTTTCTTTGAAAATTTCTGCGGCTTCTACTCCTAAGCCTTTGAGGTGTAAGGTTCGCGTGGAGAGGTTTTCTGCTTCTAAGGTGGCTATTTCTCTGGGTTTTTCCCAACTGAGGAGGATTAAAGAACTCTGATGAGAGGATGTGGCAATTTGTTTGAAAAATTTGCCATAGTCTTCATAGCCTGCTAAATATTGACCTGCTAATTGACTACTTCTACAAATATTCTGTACGTCATCAAGGATTACTAAACAGCGTGAGGCGCGAAAATAATCAATGACTGTGGGTAATGGGGGTTGTGGCGATCGCCCAAAAAATTGCTTGAGTTCGGTTTGAAGAGTTGAAAGTGTGGGTGTGTTGGTGAGGCTTAACCAAATAATATAATCAAATTCGGTTTGAATTTGTTCGATGAGTTTGAGGGCGATCGCACTTTTGCCAATTCCGCTTAAGCCGTAGATGGTAATTAAGCGGGTGTGTGCTTGTAAAATCGATTGTTTGAGGGTGGATAGTTCTGAGGTGCGATCGTAAAAGTAAGGGAATTCGGGTGCGTCTGTTAAATCGATTATTGGGGATTGACTTTTATTTTGGGGAGAGTCAGGGGGAATGGGCGATCGGGTTTTTTCATTTTTAATATTTTGTATAAATTGGCTACAAATAACATTATCAATTTGTAATAAAGAGTCATGCAAATGAGAAATGTTAGAAACCCTATATTTTTTCTCTACCTTGGAACGAAAATTTAACTTATTAAGGTCTTCTCCTAATTCTTCACTTAGCTTTTCCCATAACTTAGCCGCTTCTTTTTTAACGTGAGATTCGCTACAATTAAACTCTTTAGCTATTTGAGGATATTTTTGCCTTTGCCAAACACCCGTTAGTATTGCTTCGTGTAGGGGTGTGAGATGTTCTCCAGTTTTATCAAAAATCGAATTATTAGCCCATTGTACAACATCTTCAACATTCATGGGTCAGGGTTGAGTGAGGTTGAGTGTACTATATCCTACTAAATCCTACTTTGTCAACTGAATTCTACCAAATTATACTAAATTGGTTCAGAATGGTTAGAAAAATTGGGTGCTAAATCCGACCGTTTTGAGTTGTCATATTTTATCTAAAGTATGGCAAAATAAAATCACAGAATCTGCTATAATAATTCTATCTATAGTTTTCCTCATATCTATATAGTGTGCGTAATTTCTGTAAATAGAAGCTCTAACGATCATGGAAGTTATTACAAAATTTTACCAACCTTGGCTTGAAAAATGGCGCAACCATCGCTTTCAAGCTATTCTGTTAATATGTTTCTTCCTCTGGACACCACTCCTAGTTGTGGAAACTTTGCAGGTTCAAAATTCCTGTCATCCGATGATTAATAGGTCTAAGGGGTTACCACCAGAATGCCAATCTAAACAACCTAAGCAGCTCTCGGAAAAAACTCCTCCTCCTAGGGAGGAGCAACCCAACAAACCGATTCAGGAATCATTAAAAGAAATTGAAGAATCTGCAAAACAGCATCCCGATATTACTGGAGCAAGTATTGGAATTGCTTTTGCAACTGGTGCAGCTATCGCTAATGCACCCTTAGTTGTTACTGTGGGAATTGGCATTGCTCTGTGGTTAGCTATCAGAACAGCTCTTTCTCTTTAGAAAGCTAAATCAAAGTCTTGTCTAACTTGCTCACCATACCTTTAAGCAGCAATTTACTGAAAATGGAACCTGTTTCTAATCAATCTCAACAATCTTCCAACCTAGCGCATAGTCCATTAAATAGTGAGTCGCAAGTTGTTCCTTCTGCCACTGGGCAAATTCAGCAAAATTCAAACAGCCCAGAACCCCCATCGTTCTCTTTAAGCTTTTTAGGATCGCAAATTTCATTCGGTAAATGGGCTGTGCTGGGAATTGTAGTAGTTGCTACTGCGTGTACATTTTTTCTCTTAACTAAAGGAAGCGAATTTTGCTTCTTCAGCACTTGTACTACGACCGATTCTACGGCATCTATTGCTAGTAATTTTTGGGGAACATTAGGAGGTGCAGCAACTCTAATAATCCTCACAAACGTGCTTGGTATCCCGCTCATTCCTGCTGTTGCTGCGGCAATGGGAATTTGGTTCTTGATGCAAATTTCACTTCATTAGTTTTTGACATTTTAATTCACTTGCAGAATATGAATCTCGTCGAACTCGCTCATGTCTCTAAATCATTCTATAAAGGATTTGGCGTCGATCAAGTCCTTAAGGATATCAATCTAACTGTAAAGAAAAACGATTTCATTGTTTTGCGCGGTGAAAATGGATCTGGTAAATCTACATTACTTAATCTAATTCTAGGAGTCCTAAAACCTAGTAATGGGCAGATTAAACTTATGGGACTTCCCCCAGATAACTCTTCTTCTAAAATTGGTTTGGGGGTAGTTTTGCAGGACACTCAAGTTCCCCGAAAAGTCAAAGTCAAAGAATTAGTTAATCTCTTGCGAAGCTATTATCCCAACCCTCTTTCCAGCGAAGATATCCTGAATAAAGTTAGTCTCACACACAAGGAAGATGCTTGGGCGACTGATTTATCTGGGGGGCAAAAGCAGCGACTTTACTTTGCCCTAGCTTTGGCAGGAAATCCTCAACTTCTCATCCTTGACGAGCCAACGAGGAACTTAGACGATAAAGGCTATGAAGAATTCTGGAAGCAAATAAAACTCTGTCGCCAACAGGGAATCACTATTTTGATGGTGACAAACAATAAATCGGACTGGGATGAGCTAGGTACTTTAGCTACTCGGTACGTCACCCTGCACAACCTCTCCGAATCTCCCCAAAAAAGCCAATTAGTTGAAGATTTTCAGATTTCTAAATCAGAAGAAAAGTTAGGTGCTGTTGCGGTTCATGAACCAATCGTCAATAAATCAGAGCCTTTAAATCAAAACATTTTAGCAATTATCCGAAATCAGTTTGTGTTTGAAACACGACAACTTCTTCGGACTCCTCTGTTTCTCCTTGCAACTCTCAGCTTAGTAGGTTTTGTACCCCTATTCAAAGTTATAGGTATGACAGAAGATTCTGCAATACAACCTATAATTTATCTTTCTGGAATTATTTTTTTTACAATTGTTATCGATCGCCTCGGCAAACGAATTGCTGTTGAGCGGTCTGAAAGATGGCTGAAATTGTTGAGGACGACACCTTTACCCCCAGTCGCATACATAGTAGCAAAGATAGCGACAGCCCTCCTACTTTGTACCGTCAGCCTCTTACTAATTTTTGGGCTGGCAATCTGGCAACTGAAAATACCAGCCGATCCTAGTTCCTGGTTAGTTCTCTTCCTCTGCCTGCTTCTGGGTATTGTCCCTTTCGCAATTCTTGGTTTGGCACTGGGATATTTGATCGACCCCAGGAGTGCTGATTCTATCCTCAGCTTGTCGGCAATTGTTGTTCCCCTAACCTGCGGAGCCTATCCAATTTCTGAATCAAAAATTGTACAAAATTTGATGGTACTATCGCCGTTTTATCATTATCGAGAGTTAGTATTTTGGGCAGCAAGATTGAATCACGATCATCAGATATTTCTACACTTGCTGTGGCTAATTTGGAGTTGGGGCGTATTCGGATTAATTGCTACTTGGTCATACCAGAGAGATCAAGCAGTTCAGTAATTTGTTTATCATCAACACAAGTTAAAAAGGCGGCATCAGGCGACCTCTTTAGTAATTATCAAGGACGGGTAAAGGGAGATTCATGGTAAGACTAAGTAGAATCTAGTCTTCCAATACCTCTTGTAATTCTTCTGACACACCCTAGATATTACAAATCCCCCTACCTCCTCACTGGCTGAAATCCCTGCACAAAAGTTATCCAGCGTGGTACTTTATCACCTGTAATATTTAGGATAGGAATGTTGAAACTTCTGACAGCGGGGCGACCGATTTCACCAGCCGAAAAAGTAATATTCGTAGGTTCTGATTTACCTAAACCATAGGCACTAGCTATTTGATTAGCAAGTCGGCAGGTTATTTCAAAACTTCCCATATTAATCGTGCCACCTCCAGCCTCGTAATTCCATGTAATACCGGGTGTTAAAGTCCCCTCCTGACACATAAAGTGAGTGACTTCAAACATTTTAGCAATGTGAACATCATATCGCCTTAAGCGTCCTCCATAAGCCGATGCTCTGGTATCACTTTCTGGTACTACAATCGATCCAAATCCTTCGTCAAAACCAAGCTTCATCGGTAGTGCTGTGGAACTTGTAAGCGGTTGACTCGCTTGGGGTTGTACGCGAGTCGATGACATCTGTACTGGTTTGACAAATTGACTATTAGCGCGAACGAAACAACGTTGCACCCCACCAGTAGCGTAGTTTTTTCCTACAAAAAGCCAAGGTAAACCCCTGGTATCGTTGAAAGTACCAGCAGCATTACTAGGAAAGCTTTCAAAACGCTGTCCCTGTTTTAAGACACCAACTAAAGACCAATTAAAAAACTCAAATGGAGTGCGGTTGTCAGCACGCATAAGTTCTTCAAAAGAAGAATTTGTCATGCGACAATTTAACCCATTTGGATCTGGATCTACTACTTCCCAATAAGTATGATAAGCTCTTCCCATATAATCCCCTTGATTATTAGGACTAGGGAGAGGTGCAGTTGAACCCAGCGTAGCTGTTCCTAATACCAGAAAAGTTGCCAGAGTAATGGTTTTTAATTTTTTTAACATGGGTGTCACTTTTAAAACACTACATCGATCATAATATTTAATGATTTTATGATACATTAACTCTATCATACTTTAGTATGAAAAACTATAACTCAGACTTAAACTTAGCCTTAGCCGATCGCAATTTTTCCCATGCAGCTTCTGTTCCCGGTCTTGGTGGTTGGGCCGCAATTCGAGCAATCAGATCGCGATTTTTTTCTTCATAGTATAGCCGCAGTTCCTCAGCTTCCTTAAGAACCATTTGATACTCGGCTTCAACATCAGCGCGATTTGCCTCAATATAAGCTAAAGCTGCATTAATTTGTGCCTCTGTAAGGTCAAACAATCCCCTGATAAACTTAGGCGGATATTGAGCCGTCACATAGTCCATGATGTCGTAGAGGGTGATGCGCGTACCTGCGATCGTCAGTCCTCTTTCTGTACGGATAATAGCTGTTTCTTCGTCCGATATGTTTGTCATCTTTATAGCCTCCTAAAATTTATCTTTATATGACTAGCTGATTACTTGCAAGTCCTGGATTTGCGATCGAGTTTTGCGAATGGCCGAGCAATATGATGCGGTGAATGCTTTTATGCAATTGTTGTAGAAAGTGAGAAAAGCGAACCACAAGCATCGTTAACTTGGATGATAAGTGTCACCCAATCGCCCTTAAAAATTAAGGCGGCGGTAGATTTCAGACATCGGAAGTTCTATATTTAAACTGAGCAGGACGATCGCCCGATCGAGCCCATCGTACACTTGCCATTGCCAGCGATCGTTACTTTGGCGATCGCCATTATAGTATTGCTCAATGTAGGGTTCCGTTTGACTCACCAGCAGATATTCACAAAAACTAGCAAGAGAGCGATATTTTCGGAACTTTTCACCTCGATCGTAGGCTTCCGTAGAGGGCGAAAGAACCTCGACAATCACTAAAGGATTGAGAATTTCGTCCGTGCGATCGCCATTGAATACTGGTTCGCCATTGACGACGATCAAATCAGCGTAGGTTCCGCACCGATGTTCGGGAATCCAAACCCGCAAATCGCTGTTATACAAGCGAAAATCGGTATCTCTGAGCAAAAATCCTAAGTAAATTAAAAAGTTACAGGCGATCGCACTGTGGACTTCTGAACCTCCTGACATAGCAATAATCTCTCCGTTACAGTATTCGTGACGTTCTTCGGCGGTTTCCTCGATCGCCCGATATTCATCTGGAGTGAAGCGAGTCGTTGTCGCATCTGAAGCAAGATTTGGCGGGTTGGTTGAAGCAATAACCACGATCGCACCTCCTAAATAATTAGACTTTAAATAATTATGGCTTACAGCTAGATAGTTTTCCTAATCCAGAGGCGTTCTCCTAGATTCCATTCAGTTCTATAAACAACTCTTCATTCCTTTTTCCACTGCTGCTTCACAACCGCTAAATTCTAGCCTTTCTTTTAGCTTTAACACTCAACAGCTTGGTAATCGATGTGTAATAATGCAAAGCAAAAAGCAGATTGATTGCGAAAAATACCAAAGTTAAAACAAAGGTAAAAAAAGACGTAAACGACAGCGCAGAAGTCATCGTAAATATCGCCAAAATGATTGAGCAAAGCCCAAAACCGGAAGCAAAAGAACTTAAAAGCAGTAATCGCACCTTAGACATAGTTTAATTTAAAGATTATCAGTAGAAAGCACTTTTGGCAGCTACAACTGAGTGCCAAATGATACTTATTACTATATAGCGGAATTGCTCATTTCCGCCAAGGGTCAAATGCCTGGTTTCCTAAAAAGGTTTGAATTCTACTGAAAAATACAGCCCGCGCTCTTGCCAAGTTCGATCGCCCGACTTGAAATTAATCAAAGGAATTCCCCAGCCTCCGCGAGCATTCCACCTCTCGCCATACTGCCACCGCAAGCCCAATCCCGCTGACAGCAAAGTATTCGATTCCTGAGCCGCCCTTCCCCCGCCCATAGTCCAAACATTCCCAAAATCCACAAACGGCGTCACTTGCAAAACACCTTTTTTGTCAGCGGTACGAAAAATCGGATACCGCAACTCGGCGGAACTAAAAATCCCGCTATCGGCCAGCAAAACATCCTGACGGTAGCCCCGCACTGTATCCGGGCCGCCCAAACCAAATTGTTCGATCGGCAAAAGCTCTCCCCCAGCCAACTGCACATCCGATCGCACCACCAGCAGCGTTTCAGGAGCCAACAACCGCACGTACTGCAATTGACCCAGCCACGCCAAAAATTGACCGTCAGGCTCGCTGCTGCTCGCTGTAGCGCCAAATGCTCCCACTCCCAAACTGAACTGCGATCGCGCCGCCAAGACATCCCTCTCACCCCTTTGGGTAAAATCCTGAAACAGCCTCAGCGCCGAAACCCGAGTTCTCCCCCGAGCATCCGCTCCCGGCGACAGCGGAAAATCCTCTCCCAAGAGAGATGTATCGCTTTCTCGCCTGCTAGCACCAATCCCGATCGCGATTTCTGTTCTCGGAGTTTGCACGATCGGCTGGCGGTAAGTCAACTCATAACTGCGACTCGACGCTTCAATATCTAGGGCGTCAAAGGGTGGCTCAACAATATTGCTTTTGCTTCGGCTTAATTGAAAACTTACCGTACCATTGCGCGAATTCACTGGCAACGTGTAACTCAAATCGACAGCATTGCTACCCTGAGTATTTGTATAAATCAAACTCGCACTATCTGCCAAACCCAACAAATTAGCCTCGCCCAATTGAACACCGCGCCGCCAACTTCCCACACTCGGAGAGCGAGAATTGTCAGTAAAAATCCCAGCTTGGAAAGTTCTTGCTTCTTTGACTCGGACTAACAGCAAATTAAAACCCGCACGAGAACCCGCTTGCAGTTCCGCTGAGATATTTTCGATTTGCCCACTTAATTGCAAAAGTTGCAGAGCTTCCAACAAACGCTTTTCGTTCAGCGGGCCTCGCGTTGAATTGGCTAATCGGCTTCTGATGTAGTTAGAATTCAGTCGCCTAGTCCCGACTACATTTATACTTTCTAGCTTGCCTTCAATTACTAATATTCTGACAACTGAGCCGGAAAGCGTCTGCAACGGAATCAGCGCTCCCGAAGTGATATAACCTTTGCTGATGTAGAGTTGACTCACCGCAGAACGAGCTTGCAGCAGTTGAGCAAAAGTCAACGGGCGGCCGATAAAATCTTTGAGTACAGCGTCTAATTCTTGCTTGCTAAAGACGGTGCTGCCAACTACTTCAAATCGATCGACTGTTACCGTACCTGGAATATTGGGCAATTCTGCTGGCTGTATCGGCGCGGATGGCTGCAACAACTGTTCTGGAGGAGGCAGAGGCGCTGGAGGTGGGGGTTCTATTAGGGGAGCTGGAGTTGGCAGCAGCGGGTTGGGAAGGGGAAATTCTTGTCTGCTTTCTCCTCGATTCGGAAATTGAGCGAGAGTTTCTGCCTCACTTTGCGCCGATGGATCGAACTCCGGGATGTCGTTTTCTTGGTCTTTACTGTCTCTATCTAATTCTGAACGCGAGTATAAATCGGAAAGCCTCGCGCGATCGTCTGCGATTTCTCGATCGAGTTTTAATTTATCATTAAAAATTGGCGATCGACCCGCTGACTCCGCAGCAACCATCGACTCGCCAACACTTTGAGCTGCTAGCGGTGCGGGGCAAATAGCTGCAATCGAACAACCAAGTGCTAATGTCCTGAAAAACTTAATTTTATGAAACCCTCTGGAAGATGGCAGGGGCATGACAGATTAAGAATATTTGATAGTTATTGACACTTGCGATCGGGTGTTATACCAATTCCGGTTGCATCGGAATTGATACAGCACTTTTCAGGTTAGTGAGGTACACAACAGAGGTAGGGACACGGCAGTGCCGTGTCCCTACGGTAATAGAAGAGCAATCGGGGTGTACTTCATAAACGTGGAATCTGCTGTATAACTCAAAATCAGGACACGGCAGTGCCGTGTCCCTACAATCAATGACGGTAGGGAAACGGCACTGCCGTATCCTCGCTTGTCATTCCGGCGCAGCCGGAATTAATATGACCGCCACAATTGCAAAGAATAAAGTTACTTTATCACTTTTTTTAAAGAATTAATTTATTAGGTAAATATAAAAATAGTTGATAAAAAAGCGACTTTGTGCATTACCGCAGCCGCGCCCGACACTCAGGAAATTCTCAATCACTGAAACAATTGCTATTAATGCCTCGGCCTTCTTCCGACTTCCTTGTACTTCGGAATGATATAAACGGAGGAAACGGCACTGCCGTGTCCCTACAATTAATGGGTAGGGACACGGCACTGCCGTTTCCGAACTATCATTCCGATGCAACCGGAAACGATATTACATCCGCTACATAATCCGTTGCCGAACTTCCTTCTATCCGCTACATCCGTTACATCCGTTACATTGCTCGTTGTCGAACTTCCTTCTTAAGATAGTAAACTGCTCATAAAAAAACTCCGACCTTCCCAAGCTAGCGCTGTAGGTCGGCGGAGCATTCTATCAAAGCTGCCATCTCAGAAATAGTTGAATTTTGATAGAAATTACTACATTTTATTGAGCTGCGATCGCAATTCTTCCAACTCAGCGTCAATCACCGGACTCGACTCCGAGGTAGTAGGAGCAGCAGCAGTTTTACCCGCTGCCGGCAATTGACCTTGAGACACAGAACCTCCGGCCAGTTGAGCTTTCATCTGGGCCAACTCGTCGTCAACATCGCCGCCGCCTTCGAGCAAGCGGAACTGCTCCTCTAAATTGCTGCCACCGGCCGCCAGTTCTGCCGAAGCTCCCGCGCGAGCTTCTATCTGCAAAACTTTTTCTTCCATGCGATCAAAAGCTGCCATTGAACTGCCAGTATTCATGGAGCCAATGGTATTATTGAGCTGTTCCTGAGCCTTAGCAGCGGATATCCTGGCTTTGAGCATATCCTTCTTAGTCTTAGCTTCGGAAATCTTGCTCTCCAAACCGATCAAGTTGCGCTTGAGACTTTCTACCTGACCCGATTGCTGTTCCAGACTGGATTTGAGCGTAGCAGCCGTTTCAGCATGAGACTTTTTGCGCACCAGCGCTTCGCGAGCCAAAGTCTCGTCTCCTTTTTGCAGGGCGAGGGCGGCGCGCTGCTGCCACTGGTTAGACTGGGATTCAGCTTGATTGTACTGAGTTTGGGTGCGCTTTTGAGTGGCGATCGCGCTGGCAACGGCCTGACGCAACTGCACCAAGTCTTCCTGCATATCCGTCACGGACTGTTCTAAAATCTTTTCCGGGTCTTCAGCTTTGTTGACCATATCATTAAGATTGGCTCTGACGACTCGGCTAATGCGGTCAAATAATCCCATAATGCTATTTTTCCTAGGTGAGGTGTACGAGGTAAGCGGAAAGCAGGCTTGATAGCATTAGCCCGCTACCAGTGAAATTCAGTTGGTCAGATTTTTAGTGCGATCGAGTTTTTGGCAATTTTTGCAAATAGATAAATCTAGTTTAAAGCGATCGAGTAATATGATGCAGGCAAGCTGATTGGTGCACATATCTATTGAGTTTAACTTCGATCCGGGAATTCCCCAATACGCTTCGAGCCATCTCTAGCTGCGCCGCGAGCGCAAGTTTTTGCTCATCCAAACTATTGCGCTGCACCGCACGAGGTTCAGGATGCGGGCGGTTCGCCCGATGGTAATTTTGGTGTATTATTGCCGGGAAGCATTTGTGCTTTCATCGCCTCCAACTCAGCATCGACATCGCCACCAGCTTCCAGAGAGAGAAACTGCTTTTCTAAATCGTTAGTTCCAAGTTCTGCGATTGCTTCGGAGCGAGCTTCTAGCTGCATGACTTTCTCTTCCATCCGTTCAAACGCGCTTAAAGCGCTGCCGGTATTGAGATTGCCCATCATTTGTTGCAGCCTTTCCGACGATGCTGCGCTTCTTGCTCGGGCAATGTACATATCTTTTTTAGATTTTGCCTCAGAAATTTTACTTTCGAGGGCCCGCATATTTTCTTTAAGTTGAGTCACAACAACATTCTGCTGTCCGAGACTGGCTTTCATCGCCGTTGCTGTTTCTTGATAAGACTTCTTGCGCGTCAGAGCTTCCCGCGCCAAATTTTCCTCGCCTTTTTGCAAAGCTAGCTGCGCCCGCTGGAACCATTCGGAGGCTGTAGACTCAGCTTGGGAACACTGACGTTCGGTGCGTTTTTGAGCTGCAATCGCCCCTGCTACAGCTTGTCTGAGCTGGATTAAATCTTCCTGCATATCCATTACAGCCTGTTCCAGAATTTTTTCTGGATCTTCGGCTGCCCCGACCAAACTGTTAATATTGGCTCGAATCACTCGCCAAAGTCGATCGAATAATCCCATCTTGCCTTGCTCCCGATTTTAAATTTAAGATTTAGGAGTGGGAACTAACAACTAAAAATTCAAAATGAAAATTTCTCAATTCTCTGTGAATTTTTTAATTTTTCATTCCCTTAACTAATTTATGGCTGATAGTATTGCGGCTTCACTCCTTTTGCTTGGAGTTCTTTCGCCAAACGTTCTGCTGAGGCAGCATCATTCAAGGCTCCCATTTGGATTTTGACACCCTTTGAGAAGTTACGCACGTAGGCATCGGGAACTGCGGTTCTGGCTTGCTGTAGCGCTTTTTCGTTGGTGTAATCGGTGACAACGTAATAGAAGCCGTCGGCCGCCCGTATCGGCCTTCCCAGCGGGGATGCTGTCGCTGGGGCTGCGGTGGCTGCTGGGGATACGGCTGTCGACTGAGCTGGGGAGGGTGTTGGAGGGAGTGTCGGCAGTGTCGGGACAGGCTGGGCGGCGCTGGGGCTGGGACTAGGAAGCAAAGCCGTGCTGAGATTGTTGAGTCCTTGTTCCCTGCCTCTGGCTGGGTTGCCGTCTTCTGTAGGGATGGGGACAGCCGCGCTCGGGCCCGGAGGCGCTGCCGGATTGGGCGGGATTGATGCTTTGGGCGACGGGGAAGCAATCGGGCTGGCTGTCGGCTTGACATTGCTGAGAGTGCTCAAATCTAGCTCGACAAATTCCTTGGATGCCAGATTTGGAGCTTTTGGCAGTTCCTTGGTACTGGTATCTGATGTGGCGGTATTGGCGGGACTGTCGCTGGGAGATGGCGTGGTGCGATCGAGCAAACGGTTCAGCCCGGCCATTTTCGCCAGACTGGACGGGTGCATGACTGCGTACCCCAAAGCTGTACATGACAGCAGAAACAACAGCATCGAACTCAGTCCCAAGGGAGTTAACAAACTCGCGGCTAAACTGCGTTCGACGGCAGGCTCGGCTTTTTCCTCGTCCAAACTTTCGATCAGTTTTTCACTTGATTCGAGATATTTATTGGGTGCGAAGGCATTGCCAGATAGTTTTGTACCTTCGGTGGTAGTGGCTAGCGGGGCATCACCCTGGCTGCCACCAAGGGATAGAGGCATTGACAGTGGCTGCTGGGTTTGACCTCCAGCCTCAAGCGGCAGGTTTTTGGCTAGCTGTTGCTCGGTTGTGACTGTTTGCTTGCCAGTACGAACTGATGGCGACACCCACTGTTCAGCGCGCCGCCTGTGCCTTCTGTATGTTGTCAGTTCTGCTTCTAGGCTTACATCCATACACCCCAGGGCTGCTTGCAAAGCAGGCTTGATTGGAGTTGATGAGGACTGATGATTTGGGGATTCAACCGAAGAACGCTTACTCATTACCAAAATTCCTACCGCCTCTGAATTGATTTTAGTGTTTTGATTATATATACGAAGCAAGAACAAGAAAGTTTAAAACTTGCCTATTTTAGGATTAGCTGCTTTTGGGGTCAAGGCAACCGATGGCTTTGGGTCTAAAGTGTCGATCGCCGTTCGCTATGTTTTCATTTTTATATTAAAACTTAACTATTTTTTTGTCCCGAAGCTGATTATACCAATTTTTTATGAGGCTGCATAGAATTTCGATCCCCCCTAACCCCCCTGGTGGGAGGGGGGGACAAGATTCTTCTCAAAGTCCCCCTTCTTAAGCTATGCGTTATAAACATCTTTCTTAACATTTAAGAGCGATCGCGATCGAGGCTATCAAACCCTTATTCCTCGATCGCCCATTCTCAATAAATGCCAGCTATTTTCAATAAACAAGGTTGTTAAATTGTCAAGGCTTGTGTCGTGATTGCTCCCAAAAGCCTTGATTTACAAAGCTTTCAGGATTGTTAAGAAAGATCCTTATAAGGCATAGCGACCTAAGGGGGATGCGAGGGGGATCGAGATATGTGCAACGACCCATTAAATTGGTATTACACAGACTCTAGATAGCTTTTGGTATCGAGAGCGACAGACTATTTGTAACATCTCATAGTCGTTCCGCATTTGTCTTTTTTCTTGATCCCTGACTCTTTCATCAACTTTTAACCTGTATTTTTAACTACAAAATGAGTAAGGACTGAGCTAATTGTTTCTATAGATAACAAGATTATAAATAAATTATAAAATTTGTTTATGCCTCGGGGATCGCTACAACCCAGACACCATAAAGGCTGGGATACTCTAAAACCTGCTAGCTCTACAGAGGAGAATTAGAGATGAAAATAATTTACCTAAGAACTTTTATGAGAACCCCATTAATTTCTGCTTGTCGTCACTGCCGCCACTATACCCCAGAGGGGAGACGCGGTGGTGTTTGCGACTTGCTGAGCGTGCCGGTGCAAAGCCAGTGGAAAGCTTGCTCTTTAGCGGTTTCGCCTTTTGGGCCATCTTGGGAAAACATAGCAGAAATTGAACTGTGGCAAGAACAGGCTGTAACAATCCGAGAGGCCGCTGTCACTGTTGCTGAGCGCAACGCCTACCAGTTGACAGCCACAACCTTAACCGAAAAATCTGCCACAGCATTCTCAGTTTAGTTAGTCCGCAGCAGGACTGCTTAACTGAACTTTACGGATACTTCTGGACGATCGGGTAAATTCGGCTTTAGCAACTCATAGAAATTAGTAGCATCTGTCATTGGAATGAGGCTAGTAAAAAAACTGATTTCTCGATCGAGCTATGGTAGCCAAGGATATTGACTAAAATCCGGTTCCCGTTTTTCCAAAAAGGCTTGTTTGCCTTCGGCACCTTCCTGGGTCATATAGTACAGCAACGTGGCATTTCCAGCGAGTTCTTGGAGACCGGCTTGACCATCGCAGTCGGCATTAAAAGCGGATTTTAAACAGCGAATGGCGATCGGACTTTTTTCTAAAATTTCGCCAGCCCACTGAATTCCTTCTAGTTCGAGTTGTTCGACGGGGACGACGCAGTTGACTAAACCCATTTCTAGAGCTTGCTGCGCGCTGTACTGGCGACACAAAAACCAAATTTCTCGGGCTTTTTTCTGACCGACAACTCTGGCGAGATAGCTAGCTCCGAATCCACCGTCGAAACTGCCGACTTTTGGGCCAGTTTGTCCGAAAATAGCATTGTCTGCGGCGATCGTCAAGTCGCAAATTAAGTGTAAAACATGACCGCCGCCGATCGCATAGCCCGCAACTAAAGCAATCACAACTTTGGGCATCGATCGAATCAACTTCTGCAAGTCGAGCACGTTTAAGCGCGGTATGCCACCTTCGTCTACATATCCCGCAGATCCCCGCACGCTTTGGTCGCCGCCGGAGCAAAAAGCATATTTGCCGTCTGTATGAGGCCCCGCACCGGTGAAGAGGACAACGCCGATTTTTGTGTCTTCGCGGGCGTCAGTAAAGGCATCGCAGAGTTCCTGCACAGTTTTGGGACGGAAAGCGTTTCGTTTGTGAGGTCGATTGATGGTAATTTTGGCGGTGCCGCCACTTTTGTGATATAGAATGTCTTCGTAGGTTTTGGCGGTTTGCCATTCAATTTGCATAGTTAATATATTTGGGATTTGAGATTGAGCTGAGTCAATCCTGGCCGCGATAATTCGCTTTTAGATTTTAGACGGATTCGGTTGAATGGAATACAACTCACTTTTGACAACATTCTTAAGAACAGGCAAGATGCCTGTTCCACAAAAAGAGTGAGTTTTCTTGTGGGTGGGTATCCTACCCTGCCTGCCCGTCCAAGACTTATTGAGAATTCTGACTTAAAAATCTAGTTTTTGACGACTCTAGCGCAAATTTGGCTTCTCAAATCGAAAAAGCGTCAAATCCTTTTCCATCTTTCTCAGTCTTTTACTCCCAAGAAATCTAGATGCGCTGAATTATTTGCGGTGTAAAATACCCAACAGGTGCTTTGCTGCTTTGGCAAATACCGGATCGCGGGACTCGAATTCGCTGGGTGCGAGCAAAGCTTGAACTTCGGCAAAAGCTTCTGAGTCCAGGTCTCCTTCTTTAGTAAACAAAGTGTCTACGACTGCAATGTGTCTGGAGTCGAGACCGAGCCGATTTCCGATCGACTGTAAGTACATTTGCTCCCGCAGGTCGATGTGTCCGTCTGCTGCTGACATTTCGTAGCCGGAACCGATGAGCAACAGCTTTTCTGATTCTGAGAAGAAAGCCGTCAGGGTTAGCAATTCCGTGGGGTTGAAGTAAACCTGCTGTTTGGAGATGCCTTTGACAAGGCGCTGAATTAGTTCTACCCGATCGGGGTCACCGCTAGCAAAGGCTTTGAGAGTCTTTTGCAGCCGTTCTTCTTCTTCAACTGCGATCGTCCTGTCAATAATCATCACTCCGCGCAGGATGGAAATTAGAGCAGTCAGGAACACGACTAAAGGAGTGATATCTTGTTCGCGGAGCTTTTGTCGGCTAATCCGGGACAACAGCTCAACAACTTCAGTGCTGATCGTGGTAGTGTCCATAATTAAAAATTACTGTTGATTGGGCTGTGGTATAACTTTCTTTCTCGATCTTAAGTGTTTTTAGTTACGTAAGTATGCCATAAATTTCCCCAAAAAAACTTGTTTTATCAGTGATCGTACTTATTGTATCCACACAAAGTGAATAAGTAAGACTATATCAAGTGTTTTCAGTTGCGTGAATATACCGTGAATTTGCAAACAGAGCCGTTGTCTATTAGTGATTCTAATTATGCGATTCACAAACGCTGGATGACTAGGGCTGTGGAACTAGCACGAGCCGCCGGTGATGCCGATGAAGTGCCCGTGGGTGCTGCAATCGTTGATGGTACTGGCAAATTGATTGCCGAAGCGCAAAATCGGCGGGAGAGAGACTGCGATCCGACTGCTCATGCTGAAATCTTGGTTTTGCGGGCTGCTGGCCAAGTTTTGCAGGACTGGCATCTCAACTCTTGTACGCTCTACGTAACGCTGGAGCCTTGCCCGATGTGCGCTGGTGCGATCGTCCAAGCTCGGATCGGTCTGTTGGTATATGGAGCGGATGACCCAAAAACGGGTACGATTCGGACTGTGGCTAATATTCCAGATAGCGCTCATTCTTGTCACCGCTTGGAGGTGCTCGGCGGTATTATGGAGTCTGTTTGCCGCGAGCAGTTGCTTTCTTGGTTTGCAGCGCGCCGCCAAAGCTAACGGGTAAAAGTTTTCACTTTTGGAGGCGATGTTTAGTCGAACTTGGCTGTTTAACTGAAATAATAGATAATTGCCCGATCGAGCTTTCAAGGCGGTTGATGGTTTGGCGGTAGTGTTGTTTGGTAGGTTCAATTTTTTCTTGTTCTGATTATCTTGCAGCGGATGCGATCGTGCAAACTCGGCATAATGCCAATAGCAAAAGTGTCCTGATCAAACAACTAAAGATGTGTCAAACAACATATTTTAGACTTTATCTCTCGATAAGGCAGCTTAATTGCTATGCGCCACACCGCCACGATCGCCGTTGAGTCCAGTAAATCATCTCTAGTGAAGCCAATGCCTGCCAAGGTAGCATCTAATACCTCTCGCGTTTCTCCTTGGTTAACCTCCTTGCTCTATCCGCTAGGTCACTATATTGTCCTACCGTTTTATTTTCGCAAGATTGAGATAACCGGACAGGAGCACTTGCCGAAAGACGGGCCTGTCATCTTAGCCCCTACCCATCGTTCCCGGTGGGATGCCCTGATGATGCCCTATTCAACCGGACAGATGGTAACTGGACGGGATTTGCGGTTTATGGTAACTGCTGATGAGGTGAAAGGACTGCAAGGTTGGTTCATCCGACATTTGGGAGGGTTTGCTGTCGATATTAAGCATCCGGCAATTAGCAGTCTGCGTTATGGCGTGGAATTGCTTCTCGATAAGCAAATGTTAGTGATTTTTCCCGAAGGTGGCATTTTTCAGGATGGCGAAGTTCACCCGATTAAGCCTGGATTAGCTCGTTTGGCAATGCAAGCAGAGTTGAACACGCCTGGTTTGGGGGTGAAAATTGTACCCATGAGTATCCGCTATCGCCCGCGCATTCCTCGATGGGGTTCTCATGTAAAAATTGCGATCGGTGCTCCGATTTCCGTGGCTGATTATATCAATGGTGACGGCGGCAAAAAAGAGGCGCGATTGTTGACGGCGGAACTTGAAAAGGCTCTCAAATTTCTTGATGAAAGTTGTTAGTTGTCAGTTGTCAGTTGCGGTGCCCGCTCGCGTAGTCGAAGGGTCAGTTGTTAGTTGTGATTTGTTAGTTGTCAGTTGTCACATGATAGATAGCGGTTCTCAAGACACGCGCGGGGTACGTCAGCTAAATTACCAATTACCAATGACAAATCACGCATCTGATCTTACTAAAAAGTGATATAATATTTGTCACGACTGTTGAATACAGTGGTAATTTTTTGCTATGTAGTATCAGAATCAATGGGTTTTTCTTTGAATTTTAAGCCTGGTCAAATTGTCAGTTTAGAATGTAGAGATGCGTGCCTGCATTCAGAGGTAATTGAAGTAGTTGAAGCACGTCAAATTTGTTGGGTGCGCCCTTTAATGTTAGTTGGATTAGTGTCCCGAAAGGATGTATCGGATCAGTGGCCGGAAGAATACACTTTATCCGACTTGCGGGATGGTGCTGATTTACTGTGGCCGCTGAGTTTGTTTCGGGCGGCGCTGGATACGGAGGTAATTTCGCTGTTGAGTCAATTGCAGTCTCTGGACTCCGATAAAAAGGATAGCGCGATCGCATCTGGGGAACTTAGGGATTTTGTCGATCAAGTTTGGGAAGCTTTTCCGAGTGCTTTTAATTAGTTATACCAATTTTTTATGAGGCTGCATAGAATTTCGATCCCCCCTAACCCCCCTGGTGGGAGCTATGCCTTATAAGGATCTTTCTTAACAATCCTGAAAGCTTTGTAAATCAAGG
>ENA-OBIO01000545-OBIO01000545.1-metagenomes-genome-assembly--contig:-NODE-545-length-19373-cov-2.9002_pt1 | contig 19373 bp, 13 predicted proteins | sample MGYA00153383_OBIO01 | MGnify analysis MGYA00153383 | reverse complement strand
ATAAAACCTGCTGCAAACGTGGCTAAAGTAGAAAGTAAAGCCGCCGTCTGATTGGTTGAAGGGAAAAAATTGGCTGCAATAACTGGTGCTAAACTGCCGAATAAATAAAAATCGTACCATTCAATCAAAGTTCCTAAAGAGGAAGAGGCGATGACGGAAGTAATACTACTCGTTTTATTTTGTTCCATAAACGGTGTAATTATTTTTTTTGAAAAGTTGGTTAATTAAATTATACTTATATTGTAGAATAGTGTGATTTTTTTTAAAATAAAGTATCGTTACTAAGGCGAATATACAAATAAAAACTAAATTCAAGACAAACATGAATATTTAAATATTGCTTTCGCCTTAAAACGATACTTTATTTATTTACTTTAGAAATTATATTGCGCCGTAAATAATAATCGCGCGTTTGTCGATTGATCCACGTTTACAACCGAGCCATTGGCAACAGTTACAGCAGGCAATGCTGTTAAAGTTGATTCACCAGGTAATAAAGCGCGTGAACGTTGCGCCGTTGTAACGTCTAATTCGACACCTAATAATACTTTGCCCGATCTCCAACCCACGCGTGGCGAAATTCGATAAGCATTAATAACGTTTGTGTTTAAACTGAATTGATAAATACCAGGACCTTTAACGGTGGATGATAACGGATCGCTTAAACCTAAATTGGCGACATAACCTGCAAAAACGCCCCATTCAAACGCATTTTTTTTGCCACTCAATTCTACCCAAGCTGAAATGGCATTCATGGTGGTATAAGAGTATTTTCCTGTCGTCGAGTCAATCGCAGATTCGGCGTATCCGCCTAAGAGTAACATATCCGAGCCATTTTGAGAATAAATAGTAGAGGCTTTAAACGTGACATCTTTTGTTTTTACCTGAAAATAGGCATTTGCAGAAACACCAACCATGCGCGTATCGGTGGTAGTATTGATAACGGTTTTAGAAGCGTTTGTAAAACTCACTGATGTACGCGGTTTAATAGATTTGATATCGACTGTTGCGCCAAACGTGACATTACCTTGAACACTTTGAAAACCAAAATCAACAATCGGAATTAAATCGTTTCTTACATAAGGCGTAGCAATGTTTGCCGTTGCCGCTGCAGGTCCAGGCGTAGTGAAATCGCGCTCGGTAAGTAGCGCTCCAAAAAACTTTGTTGCACCAGTTGTTGTAATTCTAAATTGCGGATTGCGCGTAAACGTTGAGAAAGGAGCACCTGTCGAAAAGTTTAACGTACTGGGCGCGCATTCTGGCGTGTAAAACGGATGCCAAAATTGACCAAACAATAGTTGCACTTTAGAGTTGGTTAATTGCACGAAAGCATGACGCAAACGTAAACCGTTTTCGTCTGCTTCAGCGTTACCAAAAAATTCTGCTTCTATGGCAGCGTTAGCTTTAAAACCAAAATACTCTGGTCCGGCAGCATTCAAACGAATACGCGATTGAACCGATAAAGAATTGTAAGTAGGTACTGCGTTTTTATCCTGACCTGTCGCATCGGGATCAACGACAGAAGGAAAAAATAATACACTACCTTCACGGAGTACAGCGGTTTGGCGCGAATCAATAAAAAAATCTGTTTTTACATAACCCGTCCAAGTTAATGAAATAGGCTGCGGCGCAGGTGCAGCAACTGTTGCTGGTTCTGGTGTGGTTGTTTTTGCAGGTGCAACTTGTGCAGAAAGTTTACCACAATAAACTGTCATAACTGCACACAATAAAATAAAGGATAAATGTTTCTTCATACTTCTAAATTTTGGCTAGATTTTCAATAATTTTAAGTGAAATAAAAAACTTTTGTAAATGTATGTAGGAATCTATATGTTTTATTTTTTTTTAAAATAATTTTTTTAATTTTTTAATTTTTTATTGGAAATAAAGCAAAATAACCATTTTTTAAACACTTGAAAGGAATTTTTTGCAGATTTTATAAACGAATAAACTGCGAGAGCCATTTTTTATTCTGAATATTGGTATAAAGTTTATGAGTCGTTTGATTATGAAAGCTGTACGCTATTTTAGTAGAATAGGATAATTTTCATTCTTTATCTAGGGCGAGAGGAAGAATTAATTGGAACTAAACTTTTAGAACAATTTTTTACTCATATTTCGCAAATCTGCGTATAAAAAAAATAAGTTGTGGTGAGTAGTGAAAAACACCACCCACCACTTTTAATTTTATCTTATTTTATTATTCCCTCGATTGAAAGAATCTAAAACAGATGCTGGTATCTGAGTCAGTTGCGCGATTTCATTACGCAATTCATATGCTAATGTTGGATGTGAAGTGTCGAGCGCAGCAGCCAATGCTGCTGTTTCTACAATTAGTTTAAGTCTATCGCCACTAATATTATATCGCGAAACATTTTCAACCCAACCTGGATGGTAATCGTCAGGACCAATATGCGGCGGTCTTAAATCTCGATATGCTTTTTCTAATTTCATTTTAAAAATATCTTGGCAATGTTTGAGTGCTTTGTAGTAAGCATCTTCGTACAAAAATTGTTCATTATCCACTTCAATAGTTCCGCTATTCGTGGCAGTATATGCGCCTTGCGATGCGCGTAAACTGTAATCTAGCAAAAATTTAAACTGATTTGAAATATTTTTACTCGTCACTGTCAATGTATCTTTATTGACAACAATGTCAACTAAGAAAATTTTATTGATATTTGAGATTCCATTACTGTCGTACGACCAAGTATCGGCGCGTAAAAAAACAGTCCCCTTAAATCCATCTACGAGTGTTGTACTCCTAAATTGAATTTGAGGTAACGTCCAGACGTATTGCGGGTTATTAAAATTTCGGTTGAAATTGGCAGTAAAAATTGAAGTGACACCAAGGAAGGTCTTTGTCCATTTATAATCGCCTTGTAAACAGAAAATTTTATTAAAATGTGTAACACCCGAAGAAATAATTTGCGAAGAAATATTTTCTTGGTTCGCTGAAATTGAAACAAAAGCTCTGGGTTTGGGTAAGATGCAGGCTTTATGTTGTTCTGACCAATAGGCTTGCGCCATGATGCCAGTTACAAAATCAACGGTATTATTGCACGCATCACCAATTTCATTTCCACCATTTAAACTTCGATTCATCAACCAACCTTCATCACCATCGGGTTCAGGGTCTGTTATAGTTTCTAATAATTCGTGCGAGAAAATGCGAATAATATTTCCCAATTTCTGTGCGGGCGTATTACCTGCGCTTCCTTCTGGAAATTCAACAGCAGCCACCCAAGCATAATCAACATCGAATGGAAAATCGTAATCGGAATAATAAGAATGCCAACCGCAAGCACTAATATCGGTTACTCTTGTACCTTGTGGATAAAACACGACATAAATATTTCTGCCACCAGCATCATCGGGTTCAGGAAAAACATCATCGTCAATTAAGTTCCAAACAATATCGCCAATATCATCGCTGCTATGTGTTGCAGATGGATTTACATTGGTGAGTAAAACTGGTTGATGAATATTGACGGACGATAAACCATATTGATTCATCTGCGACAAATAAGGGGTGGTTAGCAAACCTTTTATTGCAGCCATTACTTTGTTGACATTCGGATCGGAATTTAACCAAGCCGAACCATAAAAAATGGGTACTACACTAATACTTGAGATTCGTTCTCCGCCTTGAAACGAAATTGAATCAGTAGGTTGTGCGTCTGAAGCTACATTGTATTTGCAAACCGTAATCGAACCTTGATTGACAACAGAAGCTGGATTGGTTGTTCCGAAAATACAACCTGCAATTAAACCAACGTCATTGGCTTTAAAACTTTTGGTTTTTAAATTCGGTCGTTCTTTCAGTCTTTTTTGGTAAGGAATAACAATCGGCGAAAGTGATTGTGCAAATTTAACACGAACAGTTTTTTTGATTTTTGATGATCGGTCCATAAAGAGTGTTTTAAAATTGAATAAATTTGATTGAAGCTCCGAAATAGAAAAATTCCTAAGGTGGGAGTGTGAAAATAAAAGCAAAAAACGCGGAATTTTTGATAGCTAATTTGGTTTTTAGATTACTTAATTCGGTTTTAAAAAACTTAATTTGATTGAAATCCATTGGTAAAAATTTTCAAACATATTACGCTGTATGTTTCGGTTTATTGCGTAAAATTTAATTATTGAAGAAATTATTTAAAATACCCTGTGCATTAATTATTCGCACTTTTGCGACTTGCACCTCAGAAGCTAATTTTGTCATTTTCACTTTTGTTTCAAGCAGCTTTAATTCGCGTGCATTTATCAAAAAAAAACTGCTTTCACCCAAGTTAAATCTTTTGGTTTCTAAATCTAAAAGTCGTTCGTAATTCTTCGCAATATCTGATGTGAGCACCAATTGTTGCTGTAAGTTTTCATATTCCGTAAGCGAAACCAACCATTTTGTTTCGAGATCAAATTTTTTTTGTTTGAGCTGTAATTGCGCATTTTCCAATTTAATTTTTGTTAATTGTATTTCAGCACGCTCCGAACGAAACAAGGATGATGTTGAAAATTGAATTCCCCATTTATAATTATCCGTTAGTAAATTTGGAAAATTAAATCCGTCGCCTATAAAATTATAATTAAAATCTAACTTGGGTTTTTGTTTTTCTTTTTTCAATCTTAAATCAACTGCGAGCTGTTGTAATTTTATATTGTATTGATTTATAACGGGATGATTTTTATTGAACACCTGAATATTATTGGCAGACGTGTTTAACTGATCTATTATTTGAGGTGTAAAATAATTAGTGTTGTTGTAATTCAGATTTAAGGAATCGAAAATAAACGAATTGAGTTTCAGCGCATTTACTTTCAGTTCTTGAGCAGACGCATTGTCTAACAGTGCGCGATCTTGAACCTGAATAAACGATTCTAAAGTGTCCATTGCCATTCTGTCGCCTAAAAAAAATAATTTTTTTGTGGCTTCAAATCTTTTCTGCGCCGCGTTGAGTGACGTTTCTGTAATTTGTTTTTGAGCGTAGGCAAATTGCCACTTCCAATATGCGCTGAGCGATTCGAGAAAGAAATCATTTAAAACTATTTGGCGTTCTGAATTATTTGATTCTGCCATCAGTCGAGATTTAAGCATCTCAGCGCGCCGCTCATCAAAAAATAAACCTTGCAAAATTGGGATTTTTATACCTACAATAGGCTGACCTGCTTTAGGCGTTTTATTTTCAGGATTCAAATATATTCCACTCGATTGCTCGTAAGCTGCTTTAAATTCTACGCCATATTGTGTCGGAATTTTTAATCCATATTCACTTTCCGAATAGTATTGTGAGCCGTTGAATTGCTTTTGTTCTATGTTGCCGTACAGTTTAGGATCGAATCCGCCTTTAGCTTTTAAAATTTCAGCTTTGTTGATGTTTTGAAACAATGAAAGTTGATTCAAAATCGGATTTTGCGCAACCACCAACGCCATGAAAGTTGTGTCGCTTAAACATTGCTGCGCAAAAATTTTTTGGCAAATGCCAAAAAATATAAAATAAAGTATAATGGTGGATTTCATAAAATTTTCTTAAAATAAAATTTCAATGGTTCTTGGGCTATTTATTTCTTTTTAGAATAAGTTTTACTCTTTGCTTCGGTCTTGTTTCCGTTATCCTCCGCGTAATATTCGGGTGGAAAACCATTTATTTGCCGCCATATTTCGTACCATACCGGCACGTCGTTCAAAAGTGCAAAACTTTGCGCACCACCGCCTGAACGCAACGCGGAGGGCCAAGATTTTTTAGTCGTATCGGGTGCTATTAGTACGCGAAATTTTCCTTTATCGTTGGCTTCGTTATCAATAGCATAAATTTTACCCTCGAACGAACCGTTGAAAAGTTTAGGCCAACCCGAAAAAAAAACAGCAGGCCAACCGTCAAATAAAATTCTGACAGGCGTACCGACACGTGCTAAGGGTAAGTCAATCGGTTTAATAAACATCTCGACGGCTAAATTTGTGCGCGCCGGAACGACGCGCGCAATATCTTCGCCTTCTTTAATTATTTCACCAATACCTACTTTTGTGGCTTTCGAGATATAGCAATCCTGCGGAGCTAAGACATAATAATTTTGCGCCCGAATGACATAATTCGACAGTTGTGATTTTAGTTTTTCTAAATTGCTTCGCGTTTCAAAACCGTCGGAAAGCGTACTTTGTTTGTCACTCTGATTTTTGGCAATTTTACCCGAGTATTCACTATCCGCACTGCTCAACTGAAAATTTAAATTGTCTAACTCTTGTTGAGATTGCGCCAACTTATTTTGCGCTGAAACTTGTTTTGCAATCGTTTGTTGCAATTTTAATCGTTTGTTCTCGAGTTCAGAAAGCGATTTTAAGCCCTCTTTAAACATTTCTTCAGTCCGAGAAAATTGTTTTTTTTCTGTAGTTATATCTAAATCTGATACTTCTAATTCGTTTTTATCGCTCTCAATTTTTAAGCGTTGTTGCTCAATTTTATTTTTTATTTGCGATTTTTTAAAAAGTAATTCGCTGCTCAAAGCATCCGATAATTTTTCAAGTTGAAGTGCCTTGAGTTGGTAAGAACTTAACGAACTGCCTTTAGCTAAAATCTGATTCTCGGTTCTTAAAATTATATCAGGGTCAAAATATTCTGACTTCGTTTCAGATATTCGTACAATCGTGTCGCCTTTTTTTACAAATGCGCCTTCGCTGACGTACCATTTTTCAATTCTACCACCAATTATTACTTCAATATTTTGCGGTCTATCTTCTGGAGAAAGCATGATGAGTTCGCCGCTGGCTTGAATTTGTTGCGTCCAGGGTAAAAACAACAAAATAAAGCTCAGCCCTAAAATAAATAGCAACCAATTTCTGAACTGATACTGCGATTTATACAAGCTAATTTTAGCGTATGATTGCAACTTTTCTGTTTCAACATGCACTGGATTATTTGAAATATTTAGCATATCGTTTAAGTTTGAGCTTTTAAGTGAGTTTTAATCGTCTTAAAAACTTGGTTGAAATGAATTGATTTTTTTATTTCTTCAAAGCTGCCTTGTGCAACAATATTTCCTTTATCCAAAATGATGATCTTATCGCAGCGAGAAGCAATTTCTAGATCATCTGATGCGCAGACAAGCGTCCAAGTTCTATTTTCGGAAGTGATAATTTCTATTACTTTTTCTTTGTCATTCGCTTGTAGATTATTCAATAAATTCTCAATCAATAAAATTTTAGGTCTTGAGGCTAAGCTGCGCGCAATTAAAATTTTTGAAACAATACTTCGCGAAAGATTTTTTCCGTCAGGTAAAAGTATCGCATTTAAACCGCCTTGTATTTCGCCTAAAAAATTTGTAAGCCCAACGCCACTTAAATAGCTGACTACTGTTTCTGTATCAATACTGTCATCGCCTAAGGTTATATTTTCGCGCAAAGTGCCGCTAAAAATTTGTTCTGTTGAAGAAAAATATCCAATCTTGCTTCTCAGCGAAGCTAAATCGTAATTATCCATTGGAATACCGTCGAATAAAATGCCACCTTGCTGAGGTTTCAGAAAGCTGGCGATGATGTGTATCAGCGTTGTTCTGCCCGATGCGTTATAGCCTGCAATACATACGCGCTCTAAAGGATTGATAACTAAATCAATGTGCGACAACGTAGGTTTATCGGTATGAGCAAACGTATAACCCAAATTATTGAGCGTAACTGCCATTCCACTTTTTTGTAAAACTTTTTCGGTTGATGTTGCTTCTAAAGGAATATCCATCACATGACCGATTTTATCTAAAGAAGTGAGTACATCGTAAATCGTTTCCATTAGCAGAATTAATTTTTCAGACGCGTTGATGACTAAAATGATTACAATTTCTGACGCTACAAATTGACCAATATTAATTTGATTGCGCAGCACTAAAAAGCCGCCTAAAACCAAAAGTATAAACGTAATAAGCGTTTTAAAAAAAACAAAACTCCAAGATTGAATTTTTAGAATCTCGAAATGTTGCGTTTTAGCGTCCAAATAATTTGAGACCAATTTATCTGTTTTCTTCACACCATAATCGGAATGTGCGCCGTGTTTAAATGTGGCAACTGTTCTTCCTAATTCTTCGAGCCAATAAACAACTTCATACTTAAATTTAGATTCTTTAATGTTCGTTTTTAAACCCGAAGGACTCGTTAAACGCAGAATACTAAATAATATAAGCGTCAGAACAACATCAAGAACGATAAAATAGGGATGATAAAATGAAAGCAAAATGAGTCCGAAAAAAATTTGTAAAACCGCCGCCGTTAAATCGCTTAAAATTTTAGGAACACTCTTTGTCAGCGTTAAAGTCTCGAAAAAACGATTGACCATTTCCGGTAAATGCATGTCGCGCGTATTCTCTAAGTCAATTTTCGGAATCCGTGTTGCAAAATCGAAAGACATATCTGTGAATATTTTTTTCTGCAACGTCTCGTTAACCGATGCTTGCATAATTAAAATGGCACCATTTAAAACCGTTCCGAGTGTAACGATGAGCACAATTAAATACCATGAAGAAGAAATTGTGCCCGCTTGTAGTAGGTTTAAACTTGTTTGAATACCGAGTGGCAATACCAAATTTAAAAGTCCACCAAAAATGGCATATAAATACGTCAAGGAAACTTCTTTCTTGTATGCTTTGAGCATCAGAAAGAAACGTTGAATGGTGTTGAGGTGGATATTTTCCAAAATTCTAAAATTTAGATTAATGATTCATTTTTAAAGAAACCGAATAAATTTTTAAATTTCAATCTGTTTTTAATGTAAAATTATTTGCTAAATTGGATATTTCTAAAAAACTTAGAAAATTTAACATTAAAATCTCATTGAGGGTGCAAGTATTTATGAAATATTTTGAACCGAGTAAAAAAAATTAAGTTTATTATATAATTTTGCTTGTCGACAATACAAACGATATACTTAAATAATTTTAGAAGATATTAAATTACATTATCGCCCAATACATTGAAAAAAAATTTATGAATCTGAAAGAATCGCCCAAAAAATATGATGTCGTTATTGTCGGGAGTGGTGCAGGTGGCGGAATGGCTGCTTACACACTCGCTAAAGCGGGTGCAAAAGTTGCACTGATGGAAGCTGGTGGCGATTACGACCCTGGTAATCCGAAATATATTACGCAACTGAAGTGGCCTTACGAATCGCCACGACGTGGTGCCTCTACAAAATTTAGAAATTTTGGTGATTTCGATGCTGCTTGGGGCGGTTGGGAACTCGACGGTGAACCTTACACTAAAAAAAATGGAACGCAGTTTGATTGGTTTCGCTCTCGCATGATTGGCGGTAGAACAAATCATTGGGGACGCATCTCATTGCGTTTTGGTCCTGATGATTTTCGCGTAAAAACTTTAGACGGACTCGGAGAAGATTGGCCTATTGGATATGACGATGTAAAACCGTATTACGATAAGCTCGATAAACTCGTCGGCATTTTTGGAACCAATGAAGGTTTATACAATGATCCTGACGGAATATTTTTACCTGCTCCCGAACCGCGCTTGCACGAACTCTATATTAAACGCGCTAATAAAGGTCTCGGCATTACAACTATTCCTTCGCGACTCAGCATTTTAACAAAACCCATAAATGATGAGCGCGGTTCGTGCTTTTACTGTGGGCAATGTTACAGAGGTTGTTCGGCGTATGCAGATTTTTCTTCGTCTTCTGTTTTAGTGAAACCTGCTGTTGCTACTGGTAATGTAGATGTTTATACGCTTTCGATGGTGCGCGAAGTTTTGACAGACGCGAAAACAGGTTTAGCAACGGGTGTTAACTACATTGATAAGCGCGATATGCTCGATAAAAATATTTACGGCAGCATCGTTATTTTGGCTGCTTCAGCGTGTGAATCGGCGCGATTGCTTTTAAATTCTAAATCGGGTAGATTTTCAGAAGGGCTTGCAAATTCGAGTGGTGCCGTTGGAAAATATTTGCACGATTCAACGGGTGCGAGTCGCGGTGGATTTGTACCTGCGCTGATGGATAGACCCCGTTATAACGAAGATGGTGTCGGCGGATTGCACGTGTATTCGCCTTGGTGGCTCGATAATAAAAAATTAGACTTTCCACGCGGCTATCACATTGAATATTGGGGTGGTATGGGAATGCCGTCTTATGGTTTTGGAATGGGTATGGAAGATTTGAACGGAATTATTCCACAACCCGACGGTACAAAATTACCAGCGGGTGGTTATGGCGTACGATTGAAAGAAGAAGTCCGCAGATTTTACGGTGCATACATCGGTATGGCTGGTCGCGGTGAATCTATTGCGCGCGAAGATAATTATTGCGAGATTGATCCGAACGTGGTGGATAAATTCGGTATTCCTGTTTTGCGGTTTCATTATACTTGGAGCGAACACGAAATTAATCAGGCAAAACACATGCAGGATACGTTCGAGAAAATAATTATCGAGATGGGGGGCATTCCTTCGGGTAAAAAACCAGGTGCTGATACAAACCACGGTTTAGAATCGCCAGGTAAAATTATTCATGAAGTTGGAACAGTGCGTATGGGGAAAAGCGCGAACAAGGCGCCACTCAACGCATTCAATCAAGCGCACGATGTGAAAAATTTATTTTGTGTTGATGCTGGACCGATGGTTTCGCAACCCCACAAAAATACAACTTGGACATTGATGGCACTTTCTATGCGCGCATCGGAGTACATTATTGATCAACGCAAGTTGGGAAAATTATAATTAACTAAACATTGCAGGTTTTTAAAACCTCCGAGGTTTTCTGATAAATAAAATTATGAAAAGAAGAGATACCTTGAAAGCCATTGGGCTTTCTGTTTTCGGAGTAGCAGCGACCGAAAAAATAGATGCCAAAAATTTAGAACTTTTAGGAAAAGAAAAACCTAAAAACACGACGGGCAGAACCGACGATGAGATGGCGCATGATGCCAAACTCAACGCCGATAAATTTTTTACGCCGGATGAAATGAAAACTATTGCTATTCTCAGTGATATAATTATTCCAGCCGATAAAGTTTCGGGCAGTGCCACGCAATCGGGTGTGCCAGATTTTATTGAATTTATGGCGAAAGATACGCCAAGCAGTCAAACGCCTTTGCGCGGTGGCATTCGGTGGTTAAACAATCAATGCGAAAAACGTTTTGATAAAATTTTTAACGATTGTTCGCAACAACAACGCCTCGAAGTAATTGATGATATTGCTTATCCAGAAAAAAAGAATCCTGAATTTACGCAAGGCATTTCTTTTTTTAACAGAATGCGGAATTTAGTCGTCACAGGTTTTTATACATCCAAAATAGGTATTGCCGATGTCGGTTATGTGGGTAATACACCCAATACTTGGGCAGGCGTGCCGAAAGAAGTTTTAACAAAACATGGATTCTGATTTGGGAACAAGTAATAGGGAATAAGGAATAAATAATAGGGGACAAAGAATATTCGAGAAAAATTATTAAAAGTTCTCTAAATTATAAATTATCGTCCAACTTTTCACCAAAAATATTTTCTTGCTCACCATAAATAGGATTAGGTCCATATTGATTATCACCAAAATCGCTCGGTTGGCAAGCTATAAATAAACTGTAGAATGGAATAATATAATACCATCCACTAAGTCCTACATCATGCATTCTTCTAACACCCACTGCTATGGAAGGTAAGATAATTAATAAAGTGTAGATATCATCCAAATCTGTGGCAGGGGAAAATTGTAAGGTTATTCCATTTAGGACTAAACTAATAATTGTACTAAAAAGTGTAAAATACCAAAACTCGCTACGACGCGCTCTGCCTGAAAAGACTGCGTATTTTTTAATAACTTCGAAATAATATTTCATAAAGCGGTTTTCGAAATGAAAAATACCTAAACAAAACTATGATCTTGAAAGCAATAATTTAACCAATACAACTGAGAGATGAAAAATAATTAAAATTAATTTTCTTAGAGACTTTATAAACTGTGCTTGCCTTCAAAAAAATTTGTGTTAGTTTAACATACAAATTAAAAAGAAAACTTACTTTTGTTGAAATACACTAAACAACGAGTAATGCTTTCCGAAAAAGTAATTATTTCTGTGCTCATGGCGACATACAACACAGATTTTAACTTAATAAAACGCGCAATAAATTCGGTTTTAAATCAAGATTTCCCAAATTTTGAACTTATTGTTATTGACGATGGCAGCACTAACGATACATACAATCTTTTGTATAATTTTATCAAAAAATTCGAGGATAAAATTATTTACGTACGGCATGCTAACATTGGGCAGTCGCACTCAATCAATCGCGGAATTTTAAATAGTATTGGCGAATACATCACAATTTTAGATGCAGACGATGAGTATAAACCCAACCATTTATCCAATTGTTTGCTCGCTATGCAATCCGCTGATTTAATAGCCTCGAACACAGAAACGATTGTCGAATCGGTTGACGATTATTATGTGCCTGACAAAGACGATCACAAAAAAAATATTCATGTTGATGATTGTATTTTGTTTGCAACACTTTTTGGCAAAAAAGAAGTTTTTATAAAACTCAAATTTAATAAAATTTACAGTGCCGATTCTGATTTTTACGAGCGCGCTGCGCGCCAATTTGTGGTTAATAAATTAGATTTACGGTCGTATATCTATTACCGCAACAACCCAAATAGTTTATGTGCCAATATGAAAAATGAAATCGCGATGGTTTCTGTTAATTGATTTTATGTTTCGCCAAAAATATGAAAATAATGTCGTCATGGCTTGCCACTTAACAGGCGTGTTCGATGTGAATCGCAAAAATACTTTGAAGCACGACGATTATTCGCTCGTGCAAGATTGGGTAAATTCTGTTTCCGATTTGAATTTGCAAGGTATTATTTTTCATAATAATTTTTCGGAGGCAACACTTGCGAAGCACCAAAACAAAAAAATAATTTTTATAAAAATTGATTACGAGTATCAATTTAATCCCAACGTTTTTCGCTATTTCGTGTATCGCGATTTTTTAGTTGAACATCCAGAAATTGAAAATATTTTTGTAACCGATGTGAGTGATGTTGTCGTTTTACAAAATCCGTTTGAACAAAAATTATTCATAGCGCATCCAGATAAATTATTTTGTGGTGATGAACCCAAACACCTCGACAACGAGTGGATGAACGAGCACTCAAATCATCTGCGAAATAAAATTTCTAATTACTCGAACTACGAAAAAATTTTTGCCGAAGAAACACTTTTGAATTGCGGCATCGTTGGTGGGAATAAAACAGTGATGCTTGAATTTTTAAAAAAACTTTGCGTCCTTCACCAAAATTATAATTACGATAACGAAACAGCATACACCGGCGACATGGGTGCATTTAATTATTTAATGCGCACGCAATTTAATGCGCGCGTTGAACATGGCGCGCCGATTAATACCGTTTTTAAAATGTATGAGACAGATAGAATGGATTGTTGGTTTAGGCATAAATAAACGTAAATAAATTTTGGAACAAAATTTAAACAAATAAGTGTGTAAATTTATTTTATGTTGACGTTTTTATTTTTTTGAATTATGGTTTTAACTCTCGGTTTTTCCCCCTGCCCAAACGATACTTTTATTTTCGATGCGCTCGTTAATAAGCGCATTGAGACAAACGAAATTGAGTTTAAAGTTTCTATGCTCGATGTCGAAACACTGAATCAAAAAGCTTTGCGCGGCGAACTCGACATAACGAAACTCAGTTTTGCAGCCTTAGCAAAAGTTCAAAATAAATATGCTTTGCTCGATAGCGGTAGCGCACTCGGTTTTGGTGTTGGTCCGTTGGTTATTTCAAAAAAAGAAAATTATAAAATTGATAAAAATTCGCGCGTAGCCATTCCAGGTGAACTAACAACGGCGCATTTTTTATTTCGGTTATTTTATCCAGAAGTGGAACACAGAACGGAAATGGTTTTTAGCGAAATTGAAAATGCAGTTTTAAGTGGCGCAGTAGATGCAGGCGTGATTATTCACGAAAACAGATTTACGTATCAATTGCGCGGACTGCACAAAGTCCGCGATTTAGGTGAAGCATGGGAAACGCAGCGCGGTTTACCGATTCCGCTCGGAGGCATTACAATTAAAAAAGAATTTCCGACCGAGCTCAAACACAAAGTCAATGAACTCATAAAAAAAAGTGTAGCGTATGCGTTTGCACATCCTGAAGCATCGGAAGAATTTATAAAACAAAATGCGCAAGAAATGGACGCATCGGTGCGCCGACAGCACATTGCGCTGTATGTAAATAAATATTCTTTTTCTTTAGGTGAGATTGGTTCGCAAGCAGTGACGGAACTTTTTTTAGCTGCGAAAGATAAAAAATTATTAACAAGCGAGAATTCTTTAGAAATTATTATTTAATAAAACGTTTTTTTTATTGAATGTAATAAAATTTTAAAGTTTGGCATTGTTCTTGCACCTGTATAAATAGTTTTGGTTAAAGAATTGTAAAATTCGTATTGTTAATGCTTGTGCCCTCCGCACAAGCATTTTTTTTGCTAACGCTTTACAAACTTTAAATTTTGACTGGAAGCTCCCGAAATAGTTTGTAAAATGTATGTACCCGAAACCAAACTTCCCGTATTAACTAGAAAAGGAAAAGAATTTGAAGTTGAGGTATAAACGGATTGACCTAAAACGTTAATAATTTTTTATCTTTTTTTTTCAATGCAATCAATCGTTAAAAAATTATCAACTGGATTAGGTGCGATTGAAAATGTAAGATTGGTGGCGATATTTTCCGTTGCTGTGTTATTCGGACTACGCAGTATAGAAGAACCAAACGCACTCAATCCACCGCGAAAATTTCCGACAAGGCATTGGAGTGTATGGCTGCCATTTAAATTTCCGAAAGCAACAGATGTATGACTTCCGACACGCGCACGCAAAAAATTGCTATCGCTGATCGTGAACGTGCCGTTCAAATTGATTTGAATATTTTTGTACGCTGTAATCGTTCCATTTTCTGCACCGACTAAAAGTTGAATATCGTTTGGCGTTCTAAAAAATTGTGGCATCGAAAAACCTGTTGGACCATTTATAAAATCGCGCACATCTACTTTACCCAGAAATGGAATGGTGGGCGAAAGATTAAATTTTGGATTTGTTTTTGTGCCGATGTTCTGATAATAATCGAGCGCGCCATTGCGCCGTCCGCAAATTAAATCCAATAAACCGTCGTTGTTCAAATCGAAAAAAGTGGGTGCAACAGCATCACCACCATTTAAATTCAACCAATTTTCAACAGCAGGTTTGAATTGAAACGGTTTTCTTGCACCTGCAATATTTTCAAAGAAAATGAGTGAACCATTATTTTCACCGACAACTAAATCTAAATCGCCGTCGCCATCAATATCGGCAAACGTGGGCGTTAAGTTTGAGTACGCACCACCGCTAAGTGCATTGAGTTTTAAATAATTGGTGTCCGAAATTTCAAAACTCGGATTTGTAGGAGTGCCCACATTTTTTAAAAGCGTTAAGCGCGCGTCCGTCGTACCATCCGCTTTGTAATAACCGTAATTGCCGACAATAATATCTGTCAAACCATCGGCGTTAACATCGGCACAACTTGGATTTGAACCTGTACCGAAATCGAGCATCGTTTCAGTTAAAAAAGTATTTTTTATAGGTAGCCATGTGGGACTTTTCGCTGCGCCCGTTTTTTTATACAAAAGCACGTGCGTATCATCGCTAATATTATTCGAATTGGTGCAAACCACTAATTCTTTTACGCCATCGCCGTCCGTATCAACAAAGTATGCGGCAGGAAAAGTGGAGATTATAGCAGGCGCATTTGGTGGAAAATTAGTAATCTGTGCCGTCATCCAAGCAGACGTTTTTGTGCCGCCGTTGATGACCGCCGAAAGTGAATTGAAAGAAATGCTACTCACAATTAAATCGTTAACGCCATCCGCATTCGCATCAAACATCGTGAGCGTTGCGCCCGGATGTCGCAATGAAACCACATCCGATCTGAATTGATTGGCGCAAGAATCTTTTTTACCTAAAATAACGGCTTCTTGCGCGCCATTGTCTAAAAATCTGCCCCAACAATCGTCCGATTTTTCTAAAATAAATCCATCCGTACCATACCCGCGCTCAACGATTGTGTTCTTATAATAAGTTACATACTGACCAGCAACCCCATAACACAAAATATCTAAATCGCCGTCACCGTCCACGTCGTCCAACACAGGTATATCGGTAGAGTTGACGTATATATTGATGCGATTGCCCGCATTATCCATATAATTTAAAACGTTGTTGCTGTAATTGGTATTAACAATTGTGTATTGCAAAACACCTTTTACAATTGCGCCACGATACACTTGAATACCTTGCACCGCACCATCGTAATATGTGAAAATATCTGGAATGCCATCGCCGTTATAATCGCGTACCAATGCAAAATAATTAAGCGTTGGTAGTGCCGCAGAAATTTCTGGACTGTAAACAAAAATGGGTGCAGTGACTGAACCTGTTGCTAAAAAAACTGAACCTACATTGCCGATGCGATCGAAAACAAAAATATCAGCGCGACCATCATTATTAAAATCGCCGTTGCTGAACTGACCTGCGTTGATGCCACCCGCAAACCCATTTTGTAAAACCGTTTTCTGCGCATTTACAACAGGTATATTGAGCTGTTGCGAAATCTGCGCATCACCCCCAAAATAAAAACCTCCAATGAAAATAATAAAAAGAATAAATTTTCTCATCTGTCAATTTTTTCCCTAAAGTTAAAACGCAAATTGAAGGAAAGCATTTTACTATTTAAAATTTTCTCTTGAAACAAAAACAAACGCAATGGCAAAATTAAAATTCAACTTTACGCCTTATAATTTATAAATTTGTGCATTGAAAATTTAACAGCGAGTAAGACATTCTTGTTTTATGTTTTAGTTTTGTATTATGACAAGATATTTTTTTGTTTTTTTTAGTGATCGTTAGGAAACGATAGAATACAACGTGCAAGTTTGAAGGCGTTGCACAAGCGTTGCGCGTTTTGGGATAGATGGTTGGCGAGCGGGCTTCAGTTCCTCGCAAACGATTTTCAAATTCCCCATCCGCGCTCCTTCGAAAACAAACAGGGCTTTAAACGATTAGTGACAGAAGTAGTAGTGGGAGATCTGATACTTTTGGATAAAACAGGATTGACTTATTGCGCATTGTCGAGGAATCTTTGATTTGTATTGTTTTTACTACAAAAGTCATTTTTTCTATTCGCAACATGCTGGTTTATACAATTGTAAATAAATTTTTACTTTTAAAATTGCCTAATTTAAAGGTTTATTTTAATTTTGTTCACAACTTTGAAAGTTGCATATATTATCACGTTGGTGGCAACCGTAGCGACATCTTACATAAAATAAAGAATCATGACTAAAACCATACTTTTTCTGTGCTTCTTACTGACTTATAACATCTGCAATAGCCAAGTTATTGACATGCACATGCACGGTTATACGGACAAAGACTTTTTTACAGGGATTGCACGAAATGGACTTGCTTCAAGTAAGACTGCAAAAGAGCATCTTCAACAAACAATTTTGAAGATGAATCAAAACAAAATTAAGTATGCAGTTATCTGCGGAAGAATAGAAAGCATAGCTCTTTATACGAGTGCTGACAAAAGATTCATTCCAGCTTACCAAGATTATGACGACACTTTGCTTCCCATTCAGAAGTTTGAAGAATTTGTAAAGACAGGAAAAATTAAAGTTTTTGGAGAAGTAATGGCTGTTTACAAAGGGAAAACACTTGCAGACTCAAGCTATCAACCTTATTTAGCCATTTGTGAAAAATACGGAATTCCTATTGCTTATCATTCTGGCGGCAGTTTTCCAAATGCTCAACAATTTGGGTGGCCAAAATATAGAATAACTTTAGGCGACCCTTTCTTAATTGAAGAGGTTTTAGTGAAATATCCAAAATTGAAAGTTTATCTAATGCATGCAGGTGAGAATTTTTATGAAAACACACTTAGAATGATGGACGGTTATCCAAATCTTTATGCGGACTTAGGCGTTGAAATGTGGTTGCATCCTATGACAAAAGATTTTGCAGTAAAATTTTTAAAGTCTGCAAAAGAATATGGTTTTTTAGACAGGGTAATGTTTGGCTCAGACCAAATGGTTTGGCCAGAAGCGATTACAAGTTCTATAAATTTTTTAAATGCTTTGGACTTCTTAACTATAGAAGAAAAACAAAAGATTTTTTATGATAACGCAAAAAATTTTCTTGACATTAAAGAATAATATGGCATAGAACGGCAGCCACCAACATGGGGTTTTGTGCAAGCAGGGCTTGACATATAAACTTCGGCTGTTTGCATCGCTGTACTTTGGTTCGGGCTGAACGGAATTCTGTTGGGCTTTTAGTTGTTAATTTGTATTTTTGTATCTTTATTGGGCTTCAGTTCTGGGCTGGACAAACAACAATGCCCTGCCTGCACAAACCCCGCTCGTACTGAGTATGCATTTAATACATGAACACATGAAAGAAAAGGCGCAGAATCTATTGCAAACACGTTGCCGCTTGATTTTGTCTCTGACAAAATCGTAGTATTTTACGGTCTCTTGACCGCTACAAGTATAAACCGAAAGGCTGCTTAGTTTGCTCGTACAGCAGCGGTCGGAGACCGCAGAATTCTGCGATTCGGTCAGGAGACCGAATCAAGCGTGTACGTTTTCGATATATGGGTGGCGAGCAGGTTATGTATCTGGCATAGGGCTTTGTATATCTGGTGCAAGCGCAATTCTAGAATGTGCTTGAAATTAGAAAGTATGTTTAGAAAGCTTCAGTAAAATAAGATTAAAATCCGTGTTCCTTCTTAAATTGAACACGGATTTATTTATTCAATATTAAAATTATTTTTTAACGCTAGAAAATAACAGTATGTTAGATAAAAAACGTCAGCTAATTATTGCTTCAACTCTAATTGGCTTATCATTTAGTATGATATTTTTTTTAATAAACGAAAATTTATTGAAATCCCAAAGCATGAGATACCCAATCTACCTTTTGATTAGTATGGGACTAATAATTTTCAGTTCTTTGATTTTCATATTTGGTAAAATTAGAGAAAGAAATTGAAATAATTTATTATTGGTAAAACTACAGACGAATTTTAATTTTTGATGAAAAATAAAATATTGTTTCCAATTTTACTGCTTTCAATGATAATTGGGTTGGTATTTTTTTCTATTTATAAAGAAAACCCCGCTCGAACTAAGAGTTTGTAAAAACGCGTAACGCTTGTTCAAGTCTTAGATTTTTGCTGCGCAGCTGCAAAAAACGAGACTTGAACGTATTATTTTCGGGTCTCCGACCCGTACTAAAAAGTTGCGCTCAAGCGAAACTAAATAAAAACAAGAAATTATAC
>ENA-OBIO01000543-OBIO01000543.1-metagenomes-genome-assembly--contig:-NODE-543-length-19396-cov-4.21814_pt1 | contig 19396 bp, 23 predicted proteins | sample MGYA00153383_OBIO01 | MGnify analysis MGYA00153383 | reverse complement strand
CCCCCCTTTATAAGGGGGGTTGGGGGGGTAAATCAACCTAAACCGAAGTCTAACCAACTACCTGAGGGTGAGGACAGTAGCCTACGCCAACGACAAGATAATTAATCAATCTGGAGTTAGAACTGTGGCAAATCCAAGTGCAATGAGTAACCAAAGTAACAATCCTAACCTCCCACCGGATTATGTATCGCTGAGAACTTGGATTGGGGTGGGTGCGGGAATGATTGGCGCATTTATGGCGGTGCTGGATATTCAGATCACCAACTCTTCACTGCAAGATATTCAAGCCGCGCTAGGTGCGACATTGGAGGAAGGCTCTTGGATTTCTACATCCTATCTAGTTGCCGAGATTGTGGTGATTCCGTTGACGGGGTGGTTGTCGCAGGTATTCTCGATCCGCCGCTATATATTGGTAAATGCCTCACTATTTATCCTCTTTTCAGTCTTGTGTGCTTCGGCTTGGGATTTGCCATCGATGATTACCTTTCGCGCCTTTCAGGGGGCGACAGGTGGGATTTTGATTCCGATGGCATTTACCAATATGTTGCTCAGTCTACCGCCATCTAAACAACCTGTGGGATTGGCATTATTTGGAATTACAGCTACATTCGCGCCTTCGATTGGGCCGACATTAGGTGGATGGCTGACAAATAATTTAAGTTGGCACTATATCTTTTACTTAAATGTCATCCCAGGGTTAATCCTCATTGCTGGTGTTTGGTATGGCATCAAACAACAACCAGCCAAACCAGAGTTGCTCAAGCAAGGTGACTGGTGGGGAATTCTGTCGATGGCGATCGGGTTAGCATCGTTGCAAGTAGTATTAGAAGAAGGTTCGCGCAAAGATTGGTTTAATTCATCGTTGATTGTTTATCTTGGCATCATTGCCGTTATTTTTCTATCAATATTTTTCTGGATTGAATTAACTCGCAAGCAACCGTTTATTAATTTGCGGCTAGTACGCGATCGAAATTTTGGGCTGGCTAGTATTGTCAATGTATCGCTAGGCGTTGGATTGTATGGGTCTATTTATGTTTTACCTTTATATCTAGCCCAAATTCAACAATATAATGCTCTCCAAATTGGTGAAGTTTTGATGTGGGCGGGAATTCCCCAACTGTTCATAATTCCGTTGGTACCAACACTGATTAAGTTGGTTGATACCCGCTTAGTAATTGCTGTAGGCGTAAGCTTATTTTCAGTTAGTTGCTTTATGAATTCAGATCTAACTAATCTGACTGGCATCGACCAGTTGCGGTGGTCGCAATTGGTACGCGCGATGGGTCAACCACTGATTCTGGTACCGCTGTCTAGTGTGGCTACTGCGGGGATTCCCAAAGAGCAAGCTGGTTCGGCAAGTGGGTTGTTTAATATGATGCGAAATTTGGGCGGTTCGTTTGGGATTGCCGCTTTGGCAACTTTATTGACTCAGCGAGAACAGTTTCACTCCAATCGGTTGGGCGATGCCGTATCCTTATACAATCCGGCGACTCAGCAACGGATCGAGCAGTTGACTCAGTTATTTGTGAGTAGAGGGGCAGATTTGATTACAGCGCAGGATCGGGCATTTAAGTCGATCGAGAGTATCGTCCGTCGCGAGGCTTATGTGATGGCTTTTAATGATTGTTTTCATTTTATCGGTTTTGCTTTGCTATTAAGTGGGGTAGCAATTTTGTTTATCAAGAAGGTGAAAGTTGAGGCTGGAGCTGGTGGCGGTCATTAGATAGTTGACAGTTGACAGTTGACAGTTGACAGCAAAATTATGAGGGTCGGGATTTAGCGGATCGACCTTTGCTTCGGGCGATAGATTGGACAGCCGCAAGATCTACCTATTGATTGATTCATCGATCGGCAATATTTGGTAAGTTTAAGACATCTAAACATCAAGGATCGATACTAGAATAGAAAAATATTTTTCATCCTAACAATCGATAATAAACCCAATTTTAAACGACATAATAATGAAACTCTCAGAAATTTGGACTAATATCCTAGATTTTTTGGGACAAGCTTGGTGGGTCGAAGTTTTGACAACTCAGCCCAAATGTACCTACTACTTTGGCCCCTTTGCCGGAGCAGGAGAAGCAACCGTAGCGATGTCCGGCTATGTGGAAGACTTGCAGGCTGAATCTGCTCAAGGAATCAAAACACAGGTAAAACGCTTTAAGCCAGATCGACTGACGATCGAGGATGATGTCGAGTAACAAATTTGCACCCCATCTATTGGAGACTCTGGATGGGGTGCTATTGGTAGTAATTGCCGTTCCTCCCTTGAAGAATCGATTCTAAACAAATGACTCTAAGCAAAGTTTGTTTAGAGTAACTTGTCAACCTCACAAGATCCTCACATTTTAAATCTAATATTGAGATCGATAGTTCCATAGTGAGATTTCCAACCGGAAGTATCACGATCGCTACAACCCTTCGCTTCAAAAAATAACATTTAAGGGTTAATCCCATGACTGCAACCATCATGCCATCGAAGACTACCGCCATTCGTTGGGCGGACGCAATTGAGTATCCCAAAACTGAAGTCAAGAAATCAAAATAAAGATGATGTTGCAAAAAATCTTAATCGCAACTGGCGACTCTCCAGAGTCATCGCAAATCTTAAAATCTGGATTAATGTTGGCTGAGAAACTTAATGCCAAGATCCTGCTTTTACATGTCCTAAATCAAACCCAAAATAGTTTTGAGACAATGGGTAATCCACTCATTGGCGGTAGTTATCCGATGATGAACGAGCTGGCTGTCCAACAATATCAGCAAGAATGGCAAGATCGCGAACAACGCGGCATGGAACGGCTCCAATCCTACGCAGCTCAGGCTAAAGAACATCAGATCGAAGCTGAGACATCTCAAAGTTTTGGCGACTCAGGAGTGATGATTTGTGAAACAGCTAAAAATTGGTCTGCGGACTTAATTGTGATGGGACGCAATCAGAAATCAGCTTTAAGTGAGTTCTTTTTAGGCAGTACCAGTAACTATGTTTTACACCATGCACATTGCTCGGTGATGGTAATTCAACAGAGCTAAGTTTAAACAGTTGACAGTTGACAGTTGACAGTGAAGTTTTTAAGATGGGATTTAGACCTCAATGGGCGGGTTCCCGTCCAGTATCCTAAAAACAATCCACCTCAAGGTGGGGGATTTAAACCCCTAAGCTTTGTTAAATTTAAATAAATATTTGGAGAGCAACGATCGTGCTAGACATTGATGAAATGGGACAAGATGAGATTCATGAAGTGTTGCACAAAATCGGCTACGGTCATCTCGGCGTTATTCATGAAGGGAAACCATATGTGATGCCCATGCACTATTATCTCGATGATGGGCAGATCTACATGTTTACAACAGTTGGGATGAAAACTGATGACATGGATGCAGATCCAGATATCTGCTTGCAGGTCGAAGAACTGCATAGCTCAGAGCATTGGCGCAGTGTCATTGTCACAGGTAAAGCCAAACGCCTCACCGAGCAGCCAGATATCGATCGAATGATGTCTGCTGTCAAAGAACGAAATCCCACCCTCTCACCTGCCATCAATCGCACTTGGACAGATTCCTGGGGACGTGGAGAGGTAATTTGCATCTACCGGATCTATGAAAGTGAAATGACTGGGCGCACGACGGATGGAGTCAGCAGTAGGTAGATAGTTGATAGTTGATAGTTGATAGTTGATAGATAGATAGATCGGATGGTGGTGCGTTACGGCTTGTGCCTAACACACCCTACATCAATTTAGGTTTTCAAATAGGATTGCTAGATCGGTAACGACCGAGTTCTAAAGTCGATGGCGATCTCCCTAACTTGTTCGATCGGTTGGGAATCTACACCAGAGAAAATCACAGTGTCGATCTCTATCGATCGACCGATGTATTACTAATAAACAATTAGCGTAACTAGAGACTACAGAGATCGAAAAGCTATTAAATGTTTTTAGGAGTAATCTGATGACTGCCACTCAAACTCACAACTCTCTACTAGAACCTTGTGTTGAAGCTTGCCTGAAATGTCTCCAAGATTGTGAAGTCTGCGCCACTGCTTGTCTAGATAGTGAAATGGTACAGATGATGGCAAATTGTATCAAAACCTGTCGCGACTGCACCGATTTATGCGCTCTTTGCGCTCGGTTGATGATTCGTAATTCTGACCTTCATGCCCAACTGTGTGACGTTTGTGCCGAGGCTTGCGATCGTTGCGCTGCCGAATGTAGTAAGCACGACCACGAGCATTGTCGTCGGTGTGCCGAGTCTTGTCGTCGGTGTGCCGAGTCTTGTCGTCAGATGTCGATGGCAATGGCGTAACATTGTCACTCTCTATCTGTTGGAAGAGAGAATAACGGCTATTGGTTTTTTATAATAAGCAAGTTGAACTGATAAATTTAGTTAAAGGATAATCAAATGAGCGACCTAATTGTTGTTGGTTTTAAAGACGAATTTAAAGCAGATGAAGTGATGAGCGAGTTACGAAGACTCCAATCAGAATATTTAGTCGATCTAGAAGATGCCGCTGTTGTGGTCAGAAATCAAGAAGGCAAAGTCAAAATCAAACAAGCTCAAGAACTTGTAGCTGCTGGGGCAGTAAGTGGGAGTTACTGGGGCGTATTGTTGAGTGTACTATTCTTCAATCCGATTTTTGCATTGGTTGGTGCTGCTGCTGGGGCACTTTCAGGCGCACTCACAGACATCGGCATCGATGACAATTTCATGCGCGATCTGGGCAGCACGATCGAGCCTGGTACTTCTGCTATCTTTGTATTAATCCGCAAATCTACACCCGATCGTGTTTTGGCAGATTTAAGCAAATTTGAAGGCAAAGTCTTACGCACTTCCCTATCCAAAGAAGATGAAGCAAAACTTCAAGCTGCTTTGAGTGGTAATACCCGAGCTGTAACCGCAGGATAAAGTGTCGCTGTAGTTTAGGCTCGCAAAGGTGTCTGAAAAGTCATAATTGCTCGGTTTTCAGTATTGACTTTTCAGACATCTCAAGCACAAGCGATCGCTAAAATGTTGTAGCAGTAGGTAGAAGCGTTCGTTACGCTCCAAAGCAGACTAATAGAAACATCATTACTCAGGCTGCTGTTGCTGACATTGGTTATGAAGCCCAAATCATCCCCGCAGATCTGGGCATCGAAGATGACGCTGAAAATAGATCGCAACAATTAGAAGAACAAAATCTTCAGCGTAGAGTTCTCATCGGTGCAACTTCCACAGCAATTACAGCATTGATGGGACTACAGGCGAAAACGGCGCGGGTGGTGCGTAAAAGTAGAGAACTTGACATCCGCTGTATCAGTTAAAACTATGAAACTTATAGCAGTTTTGGTCGGGACAATCGTTTCAATTTGGCCGATGGGCGCAGCTCAAATGCAACACTCCCCGCCGAATAATTCATTTCGGAGCATCGAGCAGCCTTTACCACTCAAAATAAGTGTAGTCCTCGGTGGACTGACGCTAATTGGTGCCGAACTCTGGTGGTTTCTGGGACGCAAACAACAGCAGCAACAGGCGAGTCAAACTAACGGCGTACAAGAGGTACTAATCGCGGTTGACGGCGGCTATCGTCCAGATCGAATTGTTGTCGTCGCTGGGGAGCCAGTGCGGTTGTCATTCGATCGGTTAGATCGCAATTCTTGTCTAGATGAATTATTGATTCCCGATTTTGGGATATTCACTCGTTTACCGATCGGGCAAACAACAACTGTTGAATTCACGCCGACGAAAGCGGGTGAATATGCTTTTAGTTGTGGGATGAGGATGTTTCGCGGCGTTATTGAAGTAAAGCCAAAAGCATCGATCGTCTGAAGATCTGTCTAGTGATGGAGAAACTACTTAAAACTTCGAGCGAAGATCTACCTGTCGAGCGAGCGATTAACAGTCTGATTTTAAGTATAACTAAAATAGCATGGCTAAATCCAAATTTAATATTAATACGTTAATTTTTATTTTTAAAGTTATTTATAATAATTCTGTAAAATATATGAAATCATGAAAGAATCACAATCCATTGTTAGTCAGGCATCTAACCCAACTCAAAGCCAGCCAAAAGTTGAAGTTAGTCCAATTTTAACGAACGCCATTTTTTTTAATGTGGCAATCCTGGCGATCTGCTTTACGCTGCTCGTTCCAATTTATGCTTACATTCCCAAGCAAAGACAACAGAAATTTAGCATCAAACAGGATAGCAAAGTCGCCTGTAATCGCTGTCAATATTTTAGTAGTAATCCTTATGTTCAGTGTGCGCTCCACCCAGTAGTAGTCATGACCAAAGAAGCAATTGACTGTAAAGATTATAGTCCGAACGAGCGGGCAAAACGAGCTAATGAGTTGAGCCGAATATTTCCGATCGCCCGCAATATCTTTCGGGACTAAATTTTTTTAAGCTAGTACTCGATCGAGATTAAAAATAGGATTGCTATAGAGAAATTTGATGATTACCGTTCACCACTTAAATAATTCTCGTTCCCAGCGTATATTGTGGTTGCTAGAAGAACTCGGACTAGAGTATGAAATTAAGTACTACGATCGCGATCCTCAGACGATGCTGGCACCAGCGTCGCTGCGTCAGGTGCATCCACTGGGGAAATCTCCAGTCATCACCGATGGGACGATGACTCTAGCAGAGTCTGGAGCCATCATTGACTACTTAGTAAATCGGTACGGTCAGGGACGGCTTGCGCCGCCACCTGATACGCCAGAGCGGTTGCGATATACTTACTGGCTCCACTATGCGGAAGGTTCGGCGATGCCACCGTTGTTATTGAACTTAGTTTTCGATCGGATCGAGCAAGAGCCACTACCATTTTTTGTCAAACCGATCGCTAAGTTAATCTCGAATCGTACCAAGAGTTCCTTTATCTCACCGCAGATCGCCCAGCACTTTGATTACTTAGAAGCAGAACTAGGCAAAAGCCTGTGGTTTGTGGGGGATGAGTTCACCGCAGCCGATATTCAGATGAGCTTTCCGATCGAAATGGCACGTATCGATCCCAGTCGCCCAAATTTGGTCAAATATCTCGATCGCATCCACTCGCGCCCAGCTTATCAACAAGCATTAGCGCGAGGTGGCACATATGAGATCCCCAGTTAGGATCGCGCACTGATGCGTTACGGCGGCGTTGCTGAAATTCTCGTTGAGGATTGCTATAAATCTCGCTCGAAATAAAACTGTGATGCAAATTTTTTGCTCTCTATCTAATGGTACCAGTTAGATCGGCAGATCGAGGGATGACTGAGATTAGTAGTAATTGTATTGTTGAAGAGTCAATCTGTTCTCAGATTTACCTTAATCGGACTTAAAAAAATGACTCTTCACAAAATTAGAGACTTCTACCCAGATTACAAGACTCACTTTGGCGATCGCGATGTCAAAGGATTGGATCTGTATGCTGGTAGCGATAAGATTGGCTCTGTCGATGATGTTTTGGTCGATGATGAAGGACAATTCCGCTACTTGATTATCAACACTGGTGGCTGGATTATTGGCAAGAAAGTGTTGCTACCGATCGGCCGCGCCCGCATCAATAACACCGAAAAACGTGTCTACGCCGACAACCTCACCAAGGCACAAGCTGAAGCACTGCCCGAATTCACCAATGATATGATGGTTGATTACGAGCATGAAGAGAAGGTAAGAGGTGTCTACCGCTCCAACTCAAACATGCCGCAAGACACTACCACTGCTGCTCAAGGTGTTGGCTATGCTGGAGCCGCCAGCGCACCAGCGACTGCAAATACTTTACCCACGCTCGACCTCGAACAAGGCTATACAGGCTACGATCGGGATTCCTATGCTTATGCAAAGGAGCCAGATCTGTATGCAATCAACGAGCAAAATCATCCTAGCCTCAAGCTATATGAAGAACGGCTGGTTGCAGGTAAAACCCGTCAGAAGACTGGTGAAGCTGTCATTAGCAAACATATCGAAACGGAAACTGCCCAAGCTTCGATTCCGATCGAGAAGGAGCGAGTAACGATCGAGCGGATTCCAGTAAATTCAGGCACCGCCGTCGCTCCAGGCGAAGCTAACTTTCAAGAAGGTGAAGTCTCTCGGATGGAAATCTATGAAGAAGTCCCAGAATTTCGCAAAGAGGCATTTGTGCGCGAAGAGATTAAGGTAAGCAAAGTTGTAGACAAGGAAACTGCTACAGCCCAAGAAACTCTCCGTCGTGAAGAGCTTGTGGTAGATAACCAAGGCAATCCAGTAGCCAAGAATAACCCATAAGTTATTAATCTTTGCTAAATTTATCAATTTTGAGCAGTATTAGACATTGGTGCGTTACGGCTTGCGCCTAACACACCCTATATCAACCTAGTTCAAATAGGATTGCTATAGCAGTCCTATTTGATTTGTAAGAATACTGTAGGGTGTGTTACCTGTGTAGGGTAACGCACCAGAACCAATGTAAATCTCACTAAAAACAGTTGTAAATATGTCGATCGGATCTGCAACTGTAAGTATAGATTAGATTATTTTTAGTGCGATCGAACCGTAAAATATTTCTAGGAAAAATCATGACTTCTGACCAATTTAGAGATAGTCAACAGCGTCCCGTCGATCTAGTTCCGCCACAGCAGCCGATCCAATATCAACAACAGTCAACTTCTGTGTCAAAGACTCTGACAGAGGAGGTTTTTTCATTATTAGAAGAGAGACTGATCGTCAGTTTAAGTAAGCGCAAGATCGGTGAAATTGTCGTTCGTAAAGAAGTTGAAACACAGATTGTCCAAGTTCAAGTACCGATCCAGCGCGAAAAGTTGATTGTCGAACAAGTCAGTCCAGAATATAAACTACTTGCCCAAATCGATCTAGGACAAGCAAATCTACCAAATATCGCGATTGCCGATGCGACAAATGGCAAGCTGAAATTGGCAGACAATAACAACGCACCAACTTCAACTAAGCTCAACCATAGTACTCAACCTACAGTTGCTGGTGAAATTGATTCGCCCACAGCAGCTAGCCAACTATTGAACGAGATTGCCAACATGCCTAGTGCTGATTGGGAAACCGTTCGGATTGAGATCGTACTCAAAGATGCCAAACATCAGGATAATTATCAAGCATTATTCGATCGCTATTGTCAAGCCTAAATGTATTGCTAAATCGACATAGTTACAGATAGCTAGAGCGATCCTAAATGAGATCTCCGCAGCAATATAGATTCGCGATCGACCATCAACACTTCGGCTTCGCATTGCCTACGGCAGGCTAACGCCAACAGTGCAAGCTATCAACGATCGACTAATTACCGTTGCGGAGGTGTTCCCTCTAGGTAGAGCAAGACAAGACAGACAGCGGTTCGCTCTACGCATTTGCATGGCTAGGTAGAACATGATGAATCAAACTAAACCCAACTCTCAATGGTTGGCACTAATTTTACTGTGTGCCACCCAGTTCATGATGGTGCTAGACTTTTCGATCGTCAATGTCGCCCTGTCCGCCATCCAAAAAGATTTGGGCTTCTTGCCACAAAATCTGCAATGGCTGATTACTGCTTACGGGCTGACTTGCGGCGGTTTTTTATTATTGGGTGGCAGATCGGCAGATTTATTCGGTCGCCGTCGCGTGTTTATGGCAGGGTTAGGGCTGTTTACATTGGGTTCGCTCTGCGGTAGTTTTGCTCAGACAGAATGGGTGCTGATTGCCGCTCGTGCCGTGCAGGGTTTGGGATCGGCACTCTTTTCGCCAGCGGCACTATCAATCCTGACGACAAACTTTGCCGAAGGACGAGAACGCAATCGTGCTTTGAGCATTTGGGGGGCGGTTGCTGCTAGTGGTTTCGCCGCAGGAGTGTTGCTGGGCGGCATTCTCACTGATACCCTCGGTTGGCGATCGGTGATGTTTATCAATGTACCGCTCGGATTGTTGACGCTGGGACTCACGCCGTTCTTATTGCAAGAGAGTCGAGTACAATCGGCTCCCCAAATCGATTGGTGGGGTGCGGTGACGGTGACATCGGGACTGATGACGCTAGTATCCGCACTTGGGCAATCGAATCAAACAGGCTGGGGTGCCCAGACATTTACTCTATTCGGCATCGCTCTGGCTCTGCTGGCTCTGTTTGTCTGGATTGAGGCACATGTGCGATCGCCACTCATCCCGCTGCGGGTATTTCGCTTGCGGACGCTAACCGGAGCCAATCTGATTGGATTGTTGATGTATGCGGCGATCGGTTCGATCGTGTTTATCCTGACATTGTATATGCAGCAAGTACTCAACTACACTGCTCTACAAACGGGGTTGGCGTTCTTGCCTCATGGGATCGCCGCGATCGTCGCGGCGGCTGTCGCCACATCAGCAGTCACCCGTTTTGGAATCAAAAATACGCTCATTAGTAGCATCATGTTGGGTGCACTGGGACTACAGCACTTGAGTCGGATTCCCGTTCAAGGTGACTTCCTCCGCGATCTGTTGCCAGGGATGGTAATTACTGGTTTTAGTATCGTCCTCATCCAAGTGGCTGTGACGATCGCGGCGACTGCGGGAATCGAATCTCGCGAACAAGGGATGGCATCAGGCTTGCTGACTACCTCTCAGGAGATTGGGGCGGCTGTGGGACTAGCGATCGTCGTGGCTATCTCCACAGCTCGGACTCAGGCAGTCATGGCTCAATTAGGTGGGGCAACTGATGTCCAAAAGATAGCATTAACTGCCGGATTTAGGGCAGGGATAGGCGCGACTGTCTGGTTAGCGATCGTGGCTGTGCTAGTAGCATTATTTGTCATTGACGAAGCTGAGTGTCGCCAACGAAAAGTGAGGAATAGCCCAGGGGAAAGGATCGCCCAGCCCCAACCTCTGTTGGGCGGAAAGAGAAAATAGGCGTTGCTGATGGGTATGAAAGATGGGGGGACTGGGGGAGTTGCACAAAAAGGGAAATCATCCCTCGAACCAGCAACGCCAGAAAATAAATGCTGACGAGGTAAAGATTGTCGGTGTCGTCGGATCGATCGTACTAAACTTGAGAACTAAGGAGAAATGGGATGAGTCAAATAGACAAGACGATCGGCTTTATCGGACTGGGTGCGATGGGGCTACCAATGGCGCGGAACTTAATTGAGGCAGGATTCAAGCTCCGAATCTATAACCGCACCAAAAGCAAAGCTGACGAACTAATTAAACTCGGTGCCGAAGTTGTTGACAGCCCCGCTGCTGCTGCGGCGGATGGTATCGTCGTCACTATGCTAGCCAACGATGCTGCTTTAGCTGAAATCGTCACTGGCAAAGATGGCATTGGTAACGCTCTGGGGCAGAACGGCATTCATCTTTCGATGAGTACAATTTCCCCTCAACTTGCGCGAGAACTGGCAGAGTTTCATGCCCAAAGCGGTGCGGATTATGTAGCATCTCCAGTATCTGGCCGCCCTGATGCGGCTGCGGCTAAACAACTGACGATGTGGGTATCTGGCACAAAGGCGGCAAAGGAGCGAATGATGCCAGTTATTGCCGCAATGGGGCGCGGTAGCTCTGATGTGGGAGAAGATCCCGCCGCCGGACACATCGCCAAGCTGGCGGCGAATATATTGGTACTCAATACGATCGAGATTCTGTCCGAAGTGCTGACATTTACCGAACAAAGTGGACTCGATCCTCAAGTTTTTGCCGATGCCATTACCAGCACCATGTTTGCTGCCCCGATTTTTAAGACTTATGGCAGCATTTTAGCCAGCGGCAAACTACCCGATCCTGGATTTAAACTATCCCTCGCACTCAAAGACATGAATCTGGCATTGAACGCGGGGGAAACGGCTCAGGTAGCCATGCCTGTCGTGAGTGTATTGCGCGATCGATTGCTCGTAAATATGGCAAAAGGTCGCGGCGATCTCGATGCCACGGTATTGCAGCAGAGTGTCCGTGAAGATGCGGGATTATCAACAATTAGACAACCGTAAGGCGATCTTTTTTATAGCTGGGCACAAGCATCAAGCCGTTCGTTGGCGTAGCCTTCGACAAATCGATAATAAATCTTTATTTAAACAGGGGGATAAACATGAATCTTCAACCCGATCGACACAAACATGCTTTAGTTACAGGCGGCAATAAAGGGATTGGATTTGCCATTTGTCAAGGATTGCTCACCGCCGGATTTGAAGTTACTTTAGCAGCCAGATCGATCGACAAAGCCAAAGCCGCAATCGAGCAACTTCAATCCGAGCGAGTGCATCCCTTAGTACTAGATGTTGCTGACGATGATTCGATCGATCGAGCAGTTGCTACTTATAGTCAGGAGTTTGAACATCTCGATGTCTTGATTAACAATGCAGGTATTTTTCCAGATGAGGGCATAAATATCCTCACGATCGATCGAAACCTACTAGAACTGGCAATGAATACCAATACTTTTGGTGTGATTCGGACGACACAAGCCTATCTACCACTACTAGAAAAAGCTCCTGCTGCTCGCGTAATTAATGTTTCCAGCGGCTTGGGTGCCTTGGCTGGACTATCTGCCGATTCACCTAGCTATTGCTTATCAAAACTCGCTCTCAATGGTGTGACGATTATGTTAGCAGCAGCACTGAAATCTCAAGGAATTGCCGTTAATTCGATGTGTCCTGGTTGGGTGAGAACAGATATGGGCGGTGCATCCGCAGCAAGATCTCCAGAGCAAGGAGCCGATACGGCGATTTGGTTGGCAATGAACGCTGACTCCGATTTGAGTGGCAAGTTTTTTCGCGATCGTCAAGAGATTTCCTATTAATCAGAGAAAAAAATTATGACAACTATCATCAGCCGTGAAATTCAATTAGCCTCCCGCCCGAATGGACTACCCACCGCAGCTAACTTTAGCCTCGTACAGCACAAACTAGCACCATTGCCAGCGGGACAGGTGTTGGTTCGCAATCTCTATATGTCCGTAGATCCATATATGCGCGGTCGGATGAATGAGACTAAATCATCATACGTACCGCCATTTCAACTGGGTAAAGCGATGGAAGGTAGCGCAGTCGGCGAAGTGATCGAGTCCCGCGCTGAAGGCTTCAAATCTGGCGATATCGTCACTTCCATGCTGGGCTGGCGCGAATACTTTATTGCCGAACCGCAAGCATTACACCCAGTCAACCGAGAAATTCAACCTCTGTCAGTGTACCTAGGTACGCTCGGACCAACTGGTTTGACGGCTTGGGTAGGATTGAATTTGGTCGATGTCCAAGCTGGCGATGTCATCTTTATTTCTGGCGCGGCTGGCGCGGTGGGAAATGTAGCTGGACAACTAGCAAAATTGCGCGGCTGTGAGGTGATTGGATCGGCTGGTTCGGCCGAAAAAATCGAGTTTTTACAAGCATCTGGATTCGATCGCGTTTTTAATTACAAAGATGCACCCGTACTCGAACAATTAAACCGTGCCGCCCCAGACGGCATTGATGTCTACTTTGATAATGTCGGCGGCGAAACCCTCGAAGCCGCACTCTCAGTCCTCCGCGTCCACGGTCGGATCGTTGCCTGTGGCGCAATCTCCAGCTACAATGCCGAAAAACCAGCACCTGGGCCGAGCAATTTATTTAACATCACCACCAAACGACTGACGATGAAAGGGCTAATCGTCAGCGATTCCCTCCATCTGCTGGGTGATTTTGAACGGGAAGTAGGTGGCTATTTCCAGGCGGGTAAATTGAAAAATAAAGAAACAGTAGTCACTGGGATCGATCGAGCCGTAGAAGCCTTTCTCGGTCTATTTGACGGCAAAAATATCGGCAAAATGGTCGTGAAGTTGGATGGCACCGTCGATGACTAAAGATTTTTAGCAAGCGCGATCGTCAGATCTGGTATGTTATCTAGGGTGAATGGTCAATGGTGAATGGTGGATGGTGGATGGCGAAAAGTGCGGGAACAGGGGTTTCCCCTGTCTTGTCTCACCTTTTTTGACAACTGGGCGGGGAACCCGACCAGTGGGGAAAATAACCAAAGGTGAGCCGCAAGTGGAGCACCTTTTCAAGACAGTGGATGGTGAATCATGATGTCTATTTTTTGAGTGGGAAGGGAGTACCATTCACAGTATGTTATCGAACTTACATCAAAAGTGATACCATCAACGGCAGATGGTTAGATCTAACTCGATCGAGTTAGGATCGCTATTTTGTGCGAGCAGTGTGATTAAAATTATGACTATACCCCAATCTATTCAGCCAAAACTAGCGGTAGTCATGGCATTATTGACGACTATTACCAGTTTATTAGCTACTAGTTGTACAGATCCAAAGACAAGTGGAACGGGTGGAACTACGCCCACAGCTAGCACTTCAGTTACCAGTGGTGGAGATAGTCAAGGCTTGAAAATTGGCTCTCTCCTCTCTAATACTGGAGATTTAGCCTCGATCGCGCAACCCCTGCCCCTTGCGGTTAAAATGGCGGTAGAAACCGTCAATGGTTGCGGTGGCATCAATGGCGCACCCGTCACCCTCGTCTCGGAAGACGATCAAAGCGATCCTAGTGCGGGTACCGCTGCGATGACCAAACTTTCCGAAGTAGATAAGGTTGCTGGCGTAGTTGGCGCATTTGGGAGTGGGATTTCTACTGCTGCTGCATCTGTAGCGGCTAAAAATAAGGTGATGATTGTCTCGCCTGGTAGTACTAGTCCCGTATTTACAGAGAGAGCTAGAAAAGGCGAATATCAGGGTTATTGGGCGCGGACTGCACCACCAGATACCTATCAAGCCCAGGCAATGGCACAGTTAGCCATCAAGAGAGGGTTCAAAAGAGTCGCGACGATCGCGATCAATAATGATTATGGTGTCGGCTTTGAACAGCAATTTGTCGCCGCCTTCAAAAAATTGGGCGGTACCGTCACCAATGAAGCCAAACCCACCCGCTATGATGCCAAAGGTACCACCTTCTCATCAGAAGTCAAAGCCGCTTTTGAAGGTAAACCCCAAGCTGTTGCCGCCCTCGTCTATCCCGATACTGGCTCGATCCTGCTTAAAGATGCCTACGAACAGGGTTTGAGCAAAGGGGTGACAATTATGCTCCCCGACGGTGCCTACTCGCCAAAATTCCCCGATCAGGTCGGAAAGTCAGCCGATGGTAAATTTATCATTGACGGTGCGATCGGTACCGTTCCTGGGGCACATGGCAAGGCTCTAGAGGACTTTAATAAGAAGTGGACAGCTACCGGAAAACCCCTTACTGCCTATCTTCAACACACATGGGATGCTGCGGCACTAATCATGCTAGCGGCGCAGTCAGCTAAAACTAATACTGGCGAGGGCATTGCTAGTAAGCTCAGGGAAGTTGCTGGCGGCCCTGGAGAAGAAGTATCCGATCTGTGTCAAGCGATTACCCTGCTCAAAGCTGGCAAAAAAATCAACTATCAAGGTGCGAGTGGAAATGTCGATATCGACGCTCAAGGCGATGTCGTCGGTACTTATGATATCTGGCAAGTTCAACCCGATGGTACCCTCAAAACGATCGACAAAGTAAATATTCAAGCTGCTGGCGCAGTACCTAAAGTTGAGGCTAAACCTGTGTTGAAACCAGTACCATCAACGCCTACTAAACAAGGCTAATCTCGCTCTACACGATCGATCTAGAATTATGAAACCTAGAGGGTGGGAACTGCCCACCCCACTGGCTGAAGATTGACAGATAACATCCCAGACAAATGTACAGATAATTAGGGTAGACATTGACCACCACTTAAACTCTATAACTATAGATCGATTAAATTTATTTTTATACTTGTTAGCGTACCGTCTCATTTAGAGAATCGTTATCTAACCAATTAGTCAAATCTTCCATCTGGGTGAAGTCTAATAAATCCTCGCCTAGAGCTTCCACTCGATCGAGTGTTAAGCTATTATAGCAACCACCAAGGCGATCGAGACAGCGATTGTGTCTTGGGCTGCTGCATCGATCGAGCCGATTTTGACTGGGATCCTCTGCCATTCTAGCGGCTAACTCGATCGAGTCAATTTCCAAAACTCTAAAGATTCAAATTACCTTGAGATTAAGTTTGGGCGATGATTTAACGGCTAAGATTTGCCAGCAGGATCGGCAGCATCAACTAGTTCGGGCTGCTTGACTGGAGGACGTTCGATCGTTTGCGCCGCAGTAGGGCGTTGAGGCGGCGGTTCGAGACCTTCAAGTGAGACAAAGCCACCAGTTTGGATCGACTCAGCCAGAGCGCGAACAATTTTGATATCGATTAACCCTTCTTGTCCCGATGGTTCTGGCTCTTTGTCGTCCAAAATACAGTCAGAAAAGTAAACAAATACTGCCGCAAGTTGATCGCGTGGCTCAAAGCTGCGCTCTTGTTTGGCTTCATCATCGATCGACAGGACATGCTTGATGTGCCCCTGAGCCGCATAAGCTGGCTCTACATGTAGGTTGCCTCCGGTGCCCATAACTTGATAGCTGGAAATCTTGGCAGCCCCAAAGCTACAGGTAAAAGTCGCCAATCGATCGCCTGGAAAATGCAGGATCGCACTAGTCATCTCCGCCACTTCCCGAAAGCGTTCCTCATCTTTGCTGGCACTTGTGGCAAAGACGGAGATCGGCTCGGCTTGGAAGATATAACGAGCGGCATTGATACAATAGATTCCAATATCTTCGATCGTGCCACCGCCAGATGCTGCCTTCATCCGGCTATTGTTTTGTTCGGTTTGCTGGGCAAAGATCGAGTTAAAGAATCGGGGTTCGCCAATTTGACCCGATTTGACGATCTCCACTGCTTCCATATTAGCTGCCTCCAAGTGGAGGCGATAAGCAATCATCAGCTTAATCTGATTTTCCTTTGCAGCGGCGATCATTTGCTCACACTCGGCAACGGTGACTGCCATTGGCTTTTCACACAGTACATGAATCCCCGCTTGAGCCGCTCTGACAGTATATTCACAGTGCATGTGATTGGGTAAGGCGATGTAGACAGCATCGATCGTCCCATTACTCAATAATTCATCATATTGGGCGTATGTATAAGTGTCTTCGATCCCATACTTCTTGGCGACTTCAATACGTTTGGTCGGATTGTCAGAAACTAATGCCACCAGCTCGGAATTTTCAGCACTAGCAAAGGCAGGTAAAGCTGCTGCTTGGGCAAACCACCCCAAACCTACGACTGCATAGCGAATTTTCCGCTCTGTGGGGGTGGCTGGAATTTGAATATTTGTCATTGGATCTTTGCTCCAAATTCGATTGTGGTGATGTACTCACAATACTGTCGATCGGCGATTAATTGAAATTTGAATCGCTAGCCAAACTGATTAAGCTGCGGACGGGTACGTCAAAGGATTTCCGCGCTTGGTTGGTGGGGATTACCGTCCATCCAGATGCAATCAGTTTTTGGCAAGTTGCCCAGCCTTTGGAGCCGTTAGGAATCGGATAGTCGGCACTGCACAGATGAGGGAATGCTGTGTGAGGCTTCCAGGGATGATAGGGTTCTAATCGAAGATGTAGAGCTAGTTTGCCATTAGATCCCAATTTCGGAAGCCAACATAGTTGTCCAGCCATTTAAAAGTCCTCATAAAGTCTATCGGTCATCTGTCAAACTAATGTGTAGTTACTTCACAAGCAATTACAGCACTGTGTCAAGTAAAATTAACATTCCTGATATGTCTCAATTTATTTAATAAATCTTATAACTAACTCTGTCAAAAGTCAAGAGTTATCGATCGTCCAATAACTCTTACATAAATTTACTGAATTACGTCGAGATCGAGAGTCCTAGATTGAATTTAACCCGCGTTCTTACAGTCTCATTTGCAGATATTAAATAGTAAATTTTAGCAATATTTATATCTTTTGATAGAGTGATGTAACTTAATACATTCAGGGGATCGATCGAGGCTAGTCGATCGGTAGATGTCGTTCTAAATAAATTGGTAGAGCAAGCGATTTGCGATCGATCTTTTTGTTTTTGAGCTGGATCGCCTTTGAGTTGGCGATCGTCGATCCTCGTCACGATCCCCAGGTCAATTTTCACTTATTTGCGTCCTGTGCTGCGATCGGATTTTTATTCACAATCGGGTAAAAGGCAAAGAGTAAAGGGTGTCTCGATCGCGATCGCACTGACGATCCAGCTATGTTTCGGTCACAGGATCGTGACCCCAATTCATCAACGAAAACCGCCACCGCGTATTCTTGATGTCGCCTTGTGGTCGCTCTGCCAAATGCCGTCGCACATAACCTACAACCTTCCGCATGTGCGCTAGATCGCGATCGCTATACTCAGACTTCTGTTGTCCCAACAATGTCACAATCTTTCGCCCAGATTGATGTCCGATTGATTCGTCCCCACCGTCCTTCTGTCCCACCGCCTGCGAATCCTCCGTCTCCAACCAGCTCGTTAATTGCTGGGGACTCATATTCACCGCCTGCTGGAAATTTTTAATAATTGAATCGCGCTCGTCGGTCACAGTTTACGCCTCCCGATCGTGCAATGATTCGGGCTTATGCGCTGCTTCCTTGCTCGTTTTGTCGCTTTTGACTAAATATTGTGGTTCATCTGGAGACGCGTCTACATGATGCTTTTTGATATCGATCGGCTCAGTCAATTTTTTTTCGACAGTGCCTTCGATCGTCCCTTGCGAACTTTCCCATTCAACCTTATCGCCTGCTTTAAAGCTATCTGATTTATTTGACACGATCTACTACCTCATCAATTTGTGGATATCTACTGTTTTATAATCTAACAACTGTTTGTTTGCCTACCATCTATCTTTTGAAATATTTGAATCGAGAAATTTAGCTCTCGATCGCTCATTAATAGCTGCTCCAGATCGGTACTAATTAGCTCTCTATCCAAAGACATACAAATAAAAATTGGTTGAGAGATTATGATTTAAAAAGTAGACCTCAATTTAGGCACAACTAACAGCATGGTCATCGTCTTAATTGGTGTTAGTGGCAGTGGCAAAACCACGATCGGTGAAGCATTAAGTAAGCTGACAGGCTGGTTGTTTGTAGATGCAGATGATTATCATTCACCAGCGAACATTGCTAAGATGTCTCGTGGTGAGCCATTGAGCGATGCAGATCGCGGATCGTGGCTGAATGTGTTGGAGACGCTAATTGCGGTAAAAATAGCTCGTGGTGAGCAGATGATTTTAGCTTGCTCCGCGCTCAAAAAATCCTATCGAGTGCAGCTTACTTCAGTAGATTCGCAGTCTGTACGGTTTGTCTATCTCCAAGTATCACCAGAGTTACTTCAGGCGCGGCTGGAGCAGCGACAGGGGCATTTTATGCAGGCTACTATGCTGTGCAGTCAGTTAGCAACTCTAGAAGCACCCGCTCCCAGTGAGGCTCTAATTATTGAAGTTCAGGCAGACACTGCTCCGCAATTACTAGCAATCTCGATCCAAAATCGACTCGACCTAAATCAGATCCTTGGTATCAAATACTGGTGCTCATGCGGCAGCAGCCCAACACATCATACCCAAAATCGACTCGAATATTAAT
>ENA-OBIO01000541-OBIO01000541.1-metagenomes-genome-assembly--contig:-NODE-541-length-19438-cov-3.9983_pt1 | contig 19438 bp, 16 predicted proteins | sample MGYA00153383_OBIO01 | MGnify analysis MGYA00153383 | reverse complement strand
TCGCCCACCGTACCTCTTCGCCAGCACGTTCGGCAAAATACCGGACAGTTTGCTGGCCCACGAAGCCACTGGCACCATAAAGCACCACATCATAACTGGTTTCACGCATGACCTGACGATCGCCTCAATACCTTTGCGCCAGAACTGGGAGCGAGTAGAGGTTTTTCAGCTTTGCTTTAGCTGGTAATTCTATACTTTTACTCGTTCTGGTGTGAGTACATTTTAGCTCATCAAATACTCAGCTTCCGCACTACAGCCAAGCGATCTTTTATACTCAAGATTTGCACCCTGAGTTAGCCATTCAACAGGAGTTTCCTCTGGTTTTATTGGGTTAATCCAGTTCACCTCTCGAATTTCTGTCACCTGAGCAGAAATTTCTCGAAACAGGTTTCTGACTTTCTCATCGTTAGAAACGACAATATTGTCATGTGCCAGAGCTAGCTCCAGCAAGAAACAGTCTTTCTCCATTGCTTCGCGGTTTTCATAAGTTTTAGCAAGACTTTCGATCTGAGTCTTAATCTCTAAAAAATTCTTATCTTCCTTGTCTACATAGATAAAATTTCTTTTGGCAACCATCTGTACTCGCCACTTACGAAAAAAAATTGATTCATGCTTATACCATTCTGCTTTCATCTCAGGATTAACAACAATCTTGTGACAGATAGACAATACTGCTAGTAAAAAATCTCGACAGTCTTTAGATTCTGGATGTACGGCATTTTCGCCGCCAGCACTACGAGCTATACTGGTATCAATTACCAGTCGCTTTGAATTTTTATTAGCCATGAGACTTCTGGGCTAGCTTTCGATCGGCAGCATCTAAATATCTGCTTTCTTCCTGTAAATCCACATCACCAAAGTCTTCTGGCCAATCGCCAAAAGATCCATCAGTATCCACAGGAAATTGGGCTTAACCCAACTCATCCGATTCAGGCTGAAATGGTCGCCGCCGAAGTAGCCATGAGTCGCTGCAAAATTGCCGATAGCCGGACGATATGCCTGGTACACAATTACCCCCTCATCATCAAACTGCGCTAGAATGTAACGACCGATTTTAGGCAGTCTAGTCTCTTGTTCTGTGTAGCTGGTGGTAATAAGCATGGATAATGAATTTGAACTGACAGCACCATTTAAACCTACTGGCGACCAACCTGCGGCGATCGAGCAACTCGTGGCTGGGTTAAAATCCGAACAGCGGTTTCAGACTTTACTTGGGGCGACGGGTACGGGGAAAACATTTACGATCGCGGCGACGATCGCCCAACATCAGAAACCCACTTTAGTATTAGCTCATAATAAAACATTAGCCGCCCAATTATGTAACGAACTGCGGCAATTTTTCCAGCATAATGCCGTCGAGTATTTTGTTTCCTATTACGATTATTATCAGCCAGAGGCGTATATTGCCGTTAGCGATACTTTTATTGAAAAAGCATCGGCAATTAATGATGAAATCGATATGTTGCGACATTCGGCGACGCGATCGTTATTCGAGCATCGGCATGTAATTGTGGTAGCGTCGATCAGTTGTATCTATGGTTTAGGAACTCCAGCCGAATATCTCAAGGCGGCAATTCCGCTCAAAGTTGGGATGGAAATCGACCAGCGAGAGATGTTGAAACAGTTGGTTTCGGTGCAATATAGTCGGAATGATATCGACTTGAAGCGAGGTAACTTTCGGGTACGTGGGGATGTGGTCGAAATCGGCCCCGCCTATGAAGATCGGATCGTGCGGGTGGAATTTTTTGGCGATGAAATTGAAGCAATTCGCTATGTCGATCCGGTGACGGGTGAAATTCTCAATACAGTTAGCAGTTTAAATATCTATCCGGCGCGGCACTTTGTCACGCCTGAAGATACTTTACAAGATGCCTGTAATGATATCGATGATGAATTGAAAAAACGAATAGTAGAATTAGAAACTAATGGTAAATTGATCGAAGCTCAACGGATCGACCAACGGACGCGCTACGATTTGGAAATGTTGCGCGAAGTGGGTTTTTGTAATGGAGTGGAAAATTATTCTCGCCATTTAGCAAGACGTAATGCTGGCGATCCACCTGAATGTTTGATCGATTATTTTGCCGATGATTGGCTACTCGTCGTTGATGAATCTCACGTCACCGTTCCGCAAATTCGCGGGATGTATAATGGCGATCGAGCCAGAAAGCAAGTCCTCATCGAGCATGGGTTTCGATTGCCAAGCGCGGCAGATAATCGCCCCTTAAAGGCTGAGGAATTCTGGGAGAAGGTGAATCAATGTATTTTTGTTTCAGCGACCCCTGGAGCCTGGGAAATCGAAATCTCTGAGGATCGAATCGCCCAACAAATCATCCGTCCGACGGGGGTAATCGATCCCGAAATATTTGTCCGTCCGACGGAGGGACAAGTAGACGATCTATTAGGTGAAATTCGCGATCGAGTCAAGCGCGAAGAACGAGTTTTGATTACGACGCTCACTAAACGGATGGCGGAAGATCTAACTGAATACTTCCACGAACGCAGTGTCAGGGTAAAATATCTCCACTCTGAGATTCAATCGATCGAACGAATTGAAATTATTCAAGGGCTGCGGAATGGCGAGTTTGATGTGTTAATTGGGGTGAACTTATTACGGGAAGGTTTGGATTTACCGGAAGTATCTTTAGTGGCGATTCTCGATGCGGATAAAGAAGGCTTCTTGCGTTCGACTCGATCGCTAATTCAAACAATCGGACGAGCAGCACGACACATTCGCGGACAAGCGATCTTATATGCAGATAAATTGACTGATAGCATGATCGCCGCGATCGATGAAACCGATCGTCGGCGTGGTATTCAATCCGCACACAATAAAGTAAATAATATCACGCCATACTCGATCGTCAAAACAGGTAATAACTCGATCCTCCAATTCCTCGATCTTTCACGCCGATTGAATGCTCAACAATTGGAGACAGTTATCGCCCACGTTGATGAATTAACCCTCGAACAAATTCCCGATGCGATCGTCCAATTAGAAGCAGAAATGAAGGTAGCCGCGAAAGAATTGGAATTTGAGAAAGCAGCAACATTACGCGATCGTATCAAACAATTACGAACTAAATTAGTTGGTAATTCTTCAGGAATTAAGAACTAATAGTCGTAGTTGCGATCGGGTGTCGAATATTATTAAAATAACATCTTGCAATGCCTAGATCCTATTACTGCGACAACCCGAGGGTACCCACGAGGGGCACCCCTACAGGTTAATTGTGTAAGGGTGCCCCTTGTGGGTACCCAAAGATCTACGCTGGTACTAGGATTTAAATATTGGTGCAAGATATTATTAAAATTAGTTTGGCTATTTGGAGAGAACTAATGACTTTAATTACTGCTAAGTGGAGCTTGGATGATTACCACCAGATGATTGAATCGGGATTATTAGCCGAGCGATCTTTAGAACTAATTAATGGAGAAATTATTGAGATGTCACCAGAAGGTGTATCGCACTCCTTTTATTGCCGAGGTACAGCCAAATATCTCCGCTTGCTCCTGGGAAATCGCGCAGAAGTTAGCGAAGCTCATCCGATTACTCTACCTAATGACTCGGAGCCGGAGCCAGATATTGCTATTGTCAGAAGCCCCGATACTCTCTATCAAACTCGTCACCCGTTTCCAGAGGATATATTTTGGCTAATCGAGATCGCCAATAGTACTCTAGCCAAAGATTTGGGTGTGAAAAGAGAGCTGTATGCTCAGGCGGGTATCCCCGAATATTGGGTGATGAATTTGCAAACATCAGAATTAGTCATATTTAGAGATCTCATCGACAATAAATATCGATCTGAAATTTGTCTAAATGATGGGGATATTTCACCGTTAGCTTTTCCCGATCTTTCGATCGACATTTCACGATTATTTCGTTAGTATCGATCTTTAGATCGCGAATCAGATACCCTGGTGCGTTACGGCTGAAGCCTAACACACCCTACGCGAAAATGAGCTGTTCATTTAAGATCGCTATATAATATTGGTAAAAATTGACTATTCTACAATCTCAACTACTATAGCAATCTTAATTGAAAAGATATGTTGATGTAGGGTGTGTTGGGCTGCTGCCGCATGAGCACCAGTATTCTATAGCTATAGATCCTCATAAATTCGATCGACCTCAAAAGTAAAATTCACGCTCTTGAGTTCTACCACGTCCCCAGATTGATACGAACTCAATTCCCATTCACCTCCTTCGTTGAGTCGATATACATCCAACCCGATCGAATCGGTACTAACTAGAACATAGTCTTGTAAACTAGTCACTTGGCGATACGATGCAAACCGATAGCCTCGATTGTCAGCTTCGGTGCTAGGTGATAAAACTTCGACAATCAGGTAAGGATGAGTGATGAAATTATTAGCACTGCGATCTTGGACATCACCGCTAACGCTAACATCTGGATAGAGGAAAGAATTAGATTCCAATATTTGCACTTTGACATCGGCATCGAATACCCGACACACGCTAGATTGCAAATTATTTTGGAGCATACTGCTCAAGTTCGCAGTAATTCTTTCGTGCAGCGTCCGTGCGGAATCGTACTCGGCACTATCGCTAGTCATCGCTGAGATTCGACCATTAACGAACTCGTGACGCAACTCTTGTTGTGCCTCCCACTCCAGATATTCTAGTGGGGTAAACTGTGGAAAATGCTCATTTTCAGAAATTGTCAAGATCGAGTCAGTCGCTTGAGGTTTGAAAATTATCATACCACGAGTAATGTCTGCAAATTACTCTGTCAATATTACTGGTAATATCCATCTAATGAAGAAAAGATCGATCGAGAGCGAGCACAGCAGCTTGGCGATCGCTTCAAAGTAGATTTTACCAACTTTCAGGATGCCGAATAGATTTATTCAGAAAGAAAATACTTAAATTTCCGATTGTTTAGGGCACTCTATAGATATCAGCGATTGGGCAACGCGATCGATATTTTTAGAGGTTGTAGTAAGATGACTAAATTTCTCATCGGCTTGGGGTCATTTGGCGGCACTATTGCGGGGAGTTATATTCCAACTTTGTGGGGTGAGGATTCATTCTCTCTAGCTGGGATTCTATTTAGTATTATTGGCGGGATTGTTGGGATTTTATTAGGATATCAATTAGCCAAACGGTTGGGTTATACCTGAAGATCGATCGCGCTTGACTTCCTCCCCTCCTGAATAGTTACCATTAGATAAAGGACTTAGAGGACGAACAATGCAAACTCGTAAACTTGGTGAAGGATTGGTAGTTTCTGCCTTGGGTTTGGGCTGTATGGGGATGTCAGGGGTGTATGGTGCTGCGGACGAACGAGCGGCGACAGATACCATTCATCAAGCGATCGATCTTGGTGTGACTTTTCTCGATACGGCTGATGCTTATGGGAAGGGACACAATGAAACATTAATCGGTAAAGCAATTGCAGATCGTCGCGATCGAGTCGCGATTGCCACCAAATTTGGGCTGAGTGATGTCAGTCAGGGGGGATATACAGTCCCCGTCAATGGTCGCCCAGAGTACGTGCGATCGGCTTGTGAGGCAAGTTTACGACGGTTGGGAGTAGAGACGATCGACTTATACTATCAACATCGTGTCGATCCACATACACCGATCGAAGAAACAATCGGTGCGATGGCAGAATTAGTCACAGAAGGTAAAGTGCGGTTTCTAGGACTCTCAGAGGCATCCGCAGCAACAATTCGCCGCGCTCATGCGGTGCATCCGATCGCCGCTTTGCAAAGCGAGTATTCGCTCTGGAGCCGCGATGTCGAGGCGGAAATCTTGCCGACTTGCCGCGAACTCCAGATCGGGTTTGTGCCTTGGAGTCCACTCGGACGGGGCTTTCTGACTGGGCAAGTCAAAACTTTTGAAGATTTAGACGCAAATGATTGGCGACGCGTCTCACCGCGATTTCAGGGCGAGAATTTTGGGCGCAATTTGGATTTGGTGGCTCAGGTACAGGAAATGGCTGATGCTAAAAATTGTACTCCCGCTCAACTGGCGATCGCGTGGTTACTACAGCAAGGCGACGATATCGTGCCGATTCCTGGTACCAAGCGCGTTTCATATCTGCTCGATAATTTGGGCGCATTGGATGTTAAATTAACAATCGCCGAACTCGATCGGATCGATACTATTCTCCCCCAAGGTGCCGCATTAGGCGATCGTTATCCCGCCTCGATGATGCAAATGGTCAATCTGTAATCATAACTCTAATTTATGCCCACAACTAGCACAGAATTTATCGGTTGGTTTGACTGGAGTACCGCACTCAGTACAAAACCGCTTTTGACTGGCGGTTGCGTCCATATTTAATTCTATGCTGCCCATTTTCATCGACATGGGCTGCATATTCATCTGCATATTCCCCATTTGCATCGGGGGCATCGGTTTGATGCCAGTGGAGGTAGAACTAGAACTAGTGCTAGTAGTAGATTGACTTGCGCCCTGACTGTGCAGATTAATACTATTACCCTGAATCTGAATCAGGGATGCGCCGCTGGGGGTGGTGACTTTGAGAATACCCCCCGTCGGAGTCATCGACATCTCAGGTGGTACCAGCCAAATACCTGTGGTGAAACTATTGCTCGTGCGCTGTTGCTGTCCTGCGCTAGTATGCAAAATAGTTACTACAGTTTGCGCTCCCTCATTGTCTACAGAGATCTGATGTCCGGTGCCTAATTCCCAGTGATATATCATAAGCTACTCGCAGATTGAACTAGTTGTAACGATCCATTGATTAGTCTAGGTTAATCGATCGATAGTATTTTCGATCGAACACTCCAAAAAGATCGTGTCACAATAGTAACAAACACCTGGTGAGTTGAATAGGTAAAGGTAAATCACAATGGTACTACTAACCGATCGGATTCAAAAACGTTTGACCATGCAGGTTGAGGATATTGGTGTCAATACGACCGCAATTCGCTCGTTGGATTGGGAGCGCGACAGGTTTGATATTGAATTTGGACTGCAAAATGGCACTACATACAACTCCTTTATCATTCGGGGCGATAAGCTGGCATTAGTAGATACCTCCCACGAAAAATTTCGGCAGTTGTACCTAGAAACGCTCAAGGGACAGATCGATCCTAGTCAGCTCGACTATTTGATTATCAGCCATACCGAACCCGATCATAGTGGCTTAGTGCGAGATGTATTGGCTCTAGCTCCTGATGTCACCATCGTGGGTAGTAAGGTGGCGATTCAATTCCTCGAAAACTTTGTCCATCAACCTTTTACCAAACTCATCGTTAAAAATGGTGATGTCTTAGACTTGGGACAGGGACATGAAATCGAATTTGTGATTGCGCCCAACTTACATTGGCCCGATACGATCTTTAGCTTCGATCGCGCTACCCAGATCCTGTATACTTGCGATGCCTTTGGGATGCACTATTGCTCCGATGCGGTATTCGATGAAGACTTAGGCAAAATCGAGCCAGACTATCGGTTTTATTATGAATGCTTGATGGCACCGAATGCGCGATCGGTATTATCCGCGCTCAAACGGATGGGCGAACTCCCCACCGTCGGGACAATTGCCACCGGACACGGCCCCCTATTGCGCCACAACGTCGGCGAACTCGTCCAACGGTATCAAGACTGGTCGCAACTCAAAGCCAAAGCAGAGACTAGTGTAGCCGTCTTCTACGTCGCCGATTATGGTTATAGCGATAGACTATCCCAAGCATTGGCGCGGGGGATTACCAAAACAGGTGTCGCCGTCGAGATGATGGATCTCAAATCCGCAGACCCCCAAGAAGTCCAAGAACTAGTCGGCCGGAGTGCGGGAATTGCGATCGGGATGCCACCTGGACACGGTAAAATTGCGGCACTAGCTCTAGCGGCGATCGGGACTATTCTCGTAGCAGCCAAAAATAAACAAACGATCGGGTTATTTGAATCCTACGGCGGCGACGATGAGCCTGTAGACCCCTTAGTCAGCAAATTTCGCGAAATCGGCGTGAGTATCGCTTTCCCCGCCATCCGCGTCAAAGAGACCCCCACCGAAGCGATTTATCAACAGTGCGAAGAAGCCGGAACCGACTTGGGGCAACTGCTGACCAAGGATAAAGCCATCAAACAGATGAAATCCCTAGATTCCGACCTCGACAAAGCCCTGGGACGAATTAGCGGTGGCTTGTATATTATCACCGCCAAAAAAGGAGACTTTAGTAGTGCGATGTTAGCCTCATGGGTGACACAGGCGAGCTTTGAACCATTGGGATTGACTATAGCAGTATCCAACGATCGAGCGATCGACTCATTGATGCAGGTCGGGGACAAATTTGTGTTGAATATGCTCGAAGAGGGGAATTATCAGACCTTGATGCGGCACTTCTTGAAGCGATTTGCACCTGGGGCGGACAGGTTTGAGGGCGTAAAGACTCAAGCGGCGGAAAATGGTAGCCCGATCTTACAGGATGCGCTGGCGTATATTGAGTGTGAGGTGGTGAGTCGGCTGGCTTGCGGCGATCATCATGTGGTGTATGCGACGGTGGATACCGGACGGGTGGCGAAGGTGGAGGGGTTGACGGCGGTGCATCATCGGCGGGTGGGGAATCACTACTAGCTACGTTGGGGTGTGAAGTTAGCACAGAGGAACACTGAGGTTTCACGGAGGAGGAGGAGGAGGTGATTTGTGAGTAGCGGTGATTTGACGGGGAGGATTATTGGGTGTGCGATGCGGGTGCATACTGTTTTGGGGGCGGGTTTATTGGAATCTGCTTATGAGGCTTGTTTATGTTATGAGTTGCGGAAGGCTGGTTTGAAGGTAGAACAACAGAAACCAGTCCCACTTATTTATGAAGAAGTCAAACTTGAATGTGCGTATCGGATGGACTTATTCGTCGAAAACCAAATCATCGTCGAACTCAAAGCCGTCGATACCCTCCACCCCATCCACACCACCCAACTCCTCACCTACCTCAGACTCTCCAACCATAAACTCGGACTCCTCATCAACTTCAACGTCCAACACCTCCGCGACGGCATCAAACGCGTAGCCAACTAACCCCTCCTCCGTGCCCCTCCGTGAAACCTCCGTGTACCTCTGTGATAACTACACACTAAAACTAAGCACCATGAAACGCGACCTCCAACCCTACCCCATCGCCACCGACACCACCGTCCTCCGTTCCCGCACCTGGGAGCGACTCAAATTTGAAATCGAGTACGGATTAGCTCGTGGTACCACCGCCAACTCCTTCATCATCAAAGGTGACACCAAAGCCCTCATCGACCCCCCTGGCTCCTCCTTTACCGACGTATTTATCACCGGATTGGACAAACGATTTAATGTCAAATTAATCAAATATGTCATCCTCGGACACATCAATCCCAATCGTGGTGAAACCCTCAAGAAGTTATTAGAGTTAGCACCGCAAATTACCTTTGTCTGTTCCAATCCCGCCGCGATCGCGCTTCCTGCTATTCTAGGACGAGAGGATCTCAAAATTATCGCGATTAAGGGTGGGGATTCGATCGATCTGGGTAAGGGACACGTCCTCAAGTTTATTCTCGCACCTACTCCCCGTTGGCCCGATCGATTATTAACTTACGATCCCAAAACTCAAATTCTCTACACTGATAAACTCTTCGGCTGTCATGTCTGCGGCGATCAAGTATTTGATGAGGGATGGGAATCTTACTCGGAGGATCGTCGCTATTATTTTGACTGTTTGATGGCTCCAGCAGCGAAACAAATTAGCTCGACTTTGGACAGGATTTCTGAGTATCCGATTAGTCTCTATGCTACCGGACATGGGCCACTGGTTAAGTATGGTTTGACTGAGTTGACCAATCTCTATCAACAGTGGAGTAAAGCACAGAGTAGTCAGTCACTCTCTGTCGCACTGATTTATGCTTCGGCTTATGGCAATACGGCGACGGTTGCTCAAGCGATCGCATCAGGAATTACTAAGGCTGGTGTGGGTGTAGAATCAATTAACTGTGAGTTTGTCGAACCTGCGGAAATTAAGGCAGCATTAGAACGATGTGCTGGGTTTATTATCGGTTCTCCTACGCTCGGCGGACACGCCCCGACACCGATTCAAACAGCTTTAGGTGTCATTTTATCATCTGCCCAGAAGACTAAATTAGCGGGGGTATTTGGCTCGTTTGGCTGGAGTGGGGAAGCGATCGATCTTTTAGAGACAAAGCTCAAGGATGCTGGCTACAAGCTCGGATTTGAACCGATTCGGGTGAAGTTTAAGCCGACGGAGATGACACTCAAACAATGCGAGGAAACAGGGACGGATTTTGCTCAAGCTATGAAGAAAGCCAAGAAAGCAAGTATTCCCAAAGCGAAGATCGGGGAAGCGACAACAGATCGCGTCGAGCAAGCTGTCGGGCGAATTGTCGGTTCGATGACGATTGTGACTACTCAGCAGGGCGATTTGTCCGGTGCAATGTTGGCTTCTTGGGTATCTCAAGCCACATTTAATCCGCCTGGTTTGACTGTAGCAGTTGCCAAAGAACGCGCGATCGAATCACTGATGCACCAGGATGGTAAGTTCGTCCTGAATATTCTCGAACAGGGCAAACATATCCCCCTGATGAAGCAATTTCTTAAACCATTTGCACCTGGAGAAGATCGTTTTGTGGGCGTAAATATGGAGACAGCAACTAATGGTTGTCCGATCCTAACTGATAGTTTAGCCTATCTAGAATGCAATGTTCAAAGTCGAATGGAATGCGGCGATCATTGGTTGATTTATGCAACTATAGATACTGGAAAAGTATTAAATTCGAGCGGAGTCACCGCAGTTCATCATCGCAAATCAGGTACCCACTATTAAGTTAATTGATAATTGATAATTGATAATTGATAATTGGGTTAGTTTCGGTGGGGATTTAAACCCCGAAGCCATAGCTTCTGTTCTTTGTTAAAGAGCAACCGGAGGAGGGTACCGCAAATCTAGCAATCCTAAATAAGAAGATAAGTTGATGTAGGGTGTGTTAGGCGCAAGTCGTAACGCACCAATGTTCGCTTCCAGGTATCCGATTTAGAATCGCTACAGTATCATAAAATTTTAGATAAATATTTAGCATGTCAGAAGAAAGATTAGAGCGGATTGAAAACCAACTCAGCCAAGTCATCCAAGCTGTGGCTGTGATGCAGCAGAATATGACTGGGATGCAGCAGAATATGATAACGATGTAGAATCGGATGGATAGCATGGAAGGTACTCTCCTCACCACGATGACAGGTGGATTCAATTCGCTCCAAACTTATCTCACCGATCTCGATATCGATCTGGCTAAAAACGAGCGCGAAACCGAAGATAATGCTCGAAAAAATCGGCGATTAAATCAAAGATTGATGAGAGTGGAACAGCGAGACAATGATTTTTAGTGACTTACTAATTTAATAGACATGATTTGCTTTCTAAGGCTCGATCGATTTGCCGAACTAAATCGATGGGGAGAAAAGGTTTGGAGACTATCTCTACTACACCTAGTTCGGTTAATAACTTTAATTCCGGTAGATGGCGGCTGGCTGTCAATAGTACGACGGGGATATTTTCGGTATTAGGATTAGCCCGAAGCTGGCGGAGAAAAGCTAATCCATCCATCTCTGGCATCATCATATCTAAGACAATCGCATGAGGATGATTTGTAGAAATGCCATTTAGTCCTTCTTGCCCTGATGCCGCAGTTAGAATATCCCAACCTTTGAGTTTGTGCAGACACATTGATACGACTTCGCGGATATTTCGATCGTCATCAACAACTAAAATTCGTTTTTCAATGCTATTAAATAAATCTAATCGACCGCGCTGATTTAAGCCTACTGCGGATGAAGTATCATCGGGAATAACTGGAGTCGGTATAAAAATACGGTTAGATTTATCGCCATAATTTATGGTTTTACCTGACTGTTTCTTGTCGAGGTATTTATCAATCATCTTGAGTACGGCTTCAGGTTGGATTGGCTTACCCAAAAATCCATTTGCTCCGACAAATTTGGTGCGAACCCTGTCGATCAAACCATCGTTACCAGTTAAGATGATAATCGGTACGTTTGCTAGTGAAGGTGTTTTCCGAATCTGTTCGCAAACTTCATAACCATTGGTAATTGGCATCACTAAGTCAAGAAAAATTAGATCTGGCTTATTTCTAATCAAACTTGGAATAATCTTGAGTGGATCTTGCACTCCAAAAGATCGATAGCCATGTGCGGTGATGATTTTTTCTAAGTTTTTGTAAACGGCAATACTATCATCGATACACGCAATTACTGGACTGATTTTGGCAGTGACTCGCTTCGCTATTGGCGAAACTATCTCAATGAGTGCATTGCAATCCGATCGTAAAAATTGAGAACTTTGGCGGAGCCGAGCCTCGGCAAACTTTAACTCTGGTTCTGGATAAATCTTGACTTCATCAAAATTATCTGGCTCTGTCCGAGATTGCTTTAATGGTGATAGAGTAATGATGTCTAGTTTGAGCAAGGGCAGTAAACATTCTACGACATCGATTAATTTTCGGCGATGGTGAATGGCTAGAGTACGTAAGGATTTACTGCCATCGATCGATGAAATTAAATATTGCAGCTCTTTGTCATCATCAAAGTTAGCAATTCGATCTAATTTCTGAATAATTGGAAATAAGCTAGGCGGATAACTAGCTAGTTCGCGTCTTTCCCACTCTTGCCAAGCCTGAATTGTTTTACTGAGGATTGGTTGAATGTCTAGCAGTGGTAAAATTGATTTTAATTGGGTATGATTATTAACTACTGGAATCAGATGGCAGGATAATCGATCGCCTTGATTTTGACTAAATTGAATGATATCAAATAAAACCTCTTCGACGGCACATTCTTGTGCTATTCGATTAGAGTTCAAAAATATTTCTTGAGGATCGGTCGATTTAACTAATCGATCGAGTGGGACACTCAGCGATGCTAGAGCTAGATTTCGCCGCCATCGATCGATCCCATCGATACCACCACTAATCCCTGCTAAACGTCCCGATGAAAAGCAAAACATCCAACTCGGAGTATCTGCAACCTGGACGATCAGATTCCCACTGAACGCATCATTTTTAATTTTATTAAACTCCGCGATCGAGTCTTTAAATCCGATCTTGTGGCTATTGATACTCATAATTGGCAGTCCTAGCTAGAGATGAACAGAAGAAAGATGGGAAATAACTAGAAGTTATACTATTTTGGATTTTGGTTGGATTCGTTCTTCAACAGATTGATGTAGGGTGCATTACGGCAGCAGCCCAACGCACCAGTATTTGTTACTACTCCCTGACCTGTGACAAATTGACATCTAGTGTAGGGGTGGACGGTGGATGGTGGATGGTGAATGGTGAATCATGAATGCCTATTTCTTCGGTGGGAAGGGAGTAAGTTCGTAAATCGCCTAGAACAGGTGGCATGGGTATAGACTAATACCTGCTAAAAACAAAGCTGATTTCTATAAAGTTCCCTAATTCGATCGAGTATTATTCATCGGCTGCGGCAAAGTCACAAAAAACGTACTACCGTGTCCCCATATGCTCTCTACCCAGATTCGACCTTGATGTTGCAAGACGATCGATTTGCAGATTGCTAGTCCCAATCCGGTACCGCCTTTGTCACGAGCATCGGAGCTATCTACCTGTTGAAATCGATCGAAAATGGTTTCGAGTTTGTGCTGGGGGATGCCGCGTCCGCGATCTTCGACAGTGAAGTAGATTTGCGGCGATGGACTATTGGCGAGTTGAGTAGAGCCGCTCTCATCGGGTGTGGCGATCTTAGCAACGATCGATACCACACCATCTGGATGTGAAAATTTGATAGCATTGCAGAGGAGATTGGTAAAAATTTGGACGATCCGATCGGGTGCTGCCCAAATTTGGGCGGGGGGACAATCTAGCTCCAGACGCACTCTAACAGCGTCAGCACTACTACTCATAATATCGATCGCTTGTTGGAGGAGAGCTGCGGCATCACACCATTCTCGCTCCAGCGGGATTCGATCGGCATTTAATTTTTCTAGATCGAGGATATCATTTACCATCCGCACTAGCCGTTCGGTTTCCATCGCCGCAATCTGAATCATCTGCTTCATCTGCGCTGGTTCGTCATCCATCAAACCCATTGCCAATATCCCCAACGAGCCGCGCATCGAAGTCAGTGGCGTTCGGAGTTCGTGGCTGACAATCCCAATAAATTCGTCCTTGAGTTCCTCCACTGCCTGACGTTGGGCTAATTCAGCATTGAGCAGTTGCAAGGTCATTTCGGCTTGCTTGCGTTGTGTCAATTCAATCTGCGCTTGGGTAAATAGATCTGCCTGCTGAATCGCAATGCTCACTTGACTGGCTAGCTGCTTGACTAAATCGATTTCGGAAGTTTGCCACGGACGCGGAGCCGAACAGTTGTGGGCAACCAATAAACCCCATAATTCATCTCCTTTGAAGATTGGCACCAGCAAATTTGCCCGAATTTGCAGACTTTCTAGCAGTTGTAGATACCATTCCGCCACGTCCGTATTGTAGATATCGGCGCAGGCGACTGCACATCCTTGCCGAAAATCTCCCAGATGTGATTCGATGCAAGTTACATAGATTTGGGTGTTGAGGATCGCCCTCCAGCCTGCACCCACAGACTCCACAATGACGGTGCCAGTCCAATCTGGCGAAAATTCATAAACAATTACTCGATCGGTTTGCAGGAACTGCCGCACCTCATCTACAGTAGTTAGGAGGATTTCTGACAAATCGAGCGAGCGTCGAATCCGTACTGTCAGATCCATTACCAAGCGTTGTTGCTCCAATCGATCTTGCAACATCTGCTGTGCTTGCTGTCGCTCGTCGATATTCAGAGCCGTCCCGATCATCCGGTGCGCTTGCCCATCCTCAAAATGTACCTCTCCCCGTGTTTCGATCCAATGGATGCTGCCATCTGCCCAGATAATCCGAAATTGATGGCACAAGATTGCCCGCTCTTCAATCATTTTCCCGACAAATTGGAGTACCAGCGGACGATCTTCTGGATGAATGTATCGCGCAAAGGTTTCGGCATTGCCATCAAAACTCCCAGGCAGCAAGCCAAATAACTCCTCTTGCTCTCGGTTCCACTCGATCTCTCCCGTGAGCAGATTCCAGTCCCAAATCCCCATCCGCGCCGATGCCAATGCCAGCCGCAACTGCTCTTCCTGCTGGTGTAAAACTGCTAGCTGTCGATCGTTTTGAGCTTGGAGTTCGGCAACTTGACGCAGGAGTTCTCCCTGCTTGAGCGCATTGTGGAGCGACAGTAGCAAATTTTCTGTTGTTAGTGATGACTTGCTCAGATATTGTTGGGCACCAGATGCGACTGCTTGGATTGCCAAGTTCTCATCCTGATAACTCGTGAGCATCACGACTGGGAGATCTGGCTGTTCGATCTGCTCCTGTAAGGCGTGCAAAAATTCCAGCCCGTTCATATCTGGGAGTAAATAATCTAGTAAGATCGCATCAGGTTGCGCGAGCTGGTATTGTTGCAATCCCTGGGCACCAGTCTCTGCTTCCAGAATTGTGTAAGTGTAGCGAGGATCTTGGTGCAGATAGGCACATAGCAATTCGCGGCAGATTTGGGCATCTTCCACAATCAAAATGGTACGGGATCGATCTTGGGTATTGCCTCTCTGCGGGAGAATCGTGTCCATGTCTCAAATTATGTAGAGCGGGTATCTCTTTTATAGTTCCCAAAAAGGGCGAAGTTGGCGTAGCCCTTCTCAGACATACTGACATTATCTCTTACTCCTAAGTGCCCAACTTGTTAAATATTAAACAGACTTTCTTCCTAGTGTCAGATTAGACATTTAGTGTAGGGGTGGATGGTGAATGGTGGATGGTGGATGGTGAATGGTAAATGGTGAATGGTAAGTGGTGGATTGTGAATCATGATGTCTATTTCTTGAGTGGGAAGGGAGTACTTCTCGATCGCTTATTGAGGGCAGGGATTGGGGGAGGGCATCGACTATAATGTCTATTGCAATGTGCTCGTTCGCTTCACCGATCGTCAATAACTAATGATCCAGATCCATACCCAACCATTACAGGCTCAACAGTGGTTGGAGCGGTATCGCGGCAAATTGCCAGTATTTGCTTGTGTGTTGGGGTTTACAGATACTTGTCTGATTCCAGGGATTTCCGCAGCGGGTAAAACGCCTGAAGATCGTCAGTATACCGCGATCGCCGATGCCGAATTTTTGGCGGATGGGGTTAGTATACAGCCCGATTATCCTTTACCCCCACTGATTGCTGGCGCGTCGCCTGTATATATTTCCCGCGCGATTGTCGCTGCGTTGGCTCTACCTCTATATATCTTTAATGCTGGTTTACCCACACCGCCAAGTGTCCCCCATCTAGATCTAGATGGAATCCCTGCGGCTTGTCTGACTACGGGTGCAGCCTTGCCGTTAGCTACTGTCGAACGGCTGTATCAACGCGGCTTGCTGTGGGGTGAAAAGTTAGCCGCTGTTGCTGGTGAGGATAGTTACATCATCATCGGGGAATGTGTTGTGGGTGGTACGACTACCGCTCTGAGCCTACTGATGGGTTTGGGCATCGATGCTGTGGGCAAAGTCAATAGCAGTCATCCAGTTTGCAATCATCAGCAGAAAGCAGAGATTGCCAGTCGTGGATTAGCCCACTTGAAGTTCCCCCTTTCGCCGTTAGAATTGGTAGCAGCCATCGGCGATCCGATGCAAATTGTTGTAGCTGGGATGGCGATCGCTGCCAGTCGAACCTGTGGTGTATTACTCGCTGGGGGGACGCAAATGTTGGCTGTAGCAGCTCTAATTCAAGCGATCGGGGTAGAGAAAGGTTTGGAAATTAACACGGCGCAGATCGTCGTCGGGACGACTGCTTGGGTAGCTAACGATCGATCTGGGGCGACTGTCGCCCTAGCTCACTCGATCCGGCAGATCCCACTCATCTCTACTCAGTTGAGTTTTGCCACTTCCCAATATCCCCAATTGCAAGTCTACGAGCAAGGATTTGTCAAAGAAGGTGTCGGTGCAGGGGGGCTAGCGATCGCGGCTAGCTTATACCAAAATTGGGGACAAGTGGAATTATTAGACTCGATCGAGCAATTATTAGCCGCCAGTTTAGCAATTGCCCAGTAGCACCGAGATCTTCATTGCGCCGCATTTTTCCGCAATAATTTGCTGCAAAGTTTTAGCAATCCTCGATTGAAAATGACGATCGAGCGTTTATTAATGGCTACTTTTCTGAAATGACGGTGAAAAACTTGTAGTAATACTAATTCACGCGATCGATCCTTCAATCTACAACACTGAAGTTTATCAGCCAAGATGTGGGTAGGGGCAATTATTCAACTAACATCTTGCACCAGTAAATAAAGACTAGTAAACGCGCAGATCTAAGGGTATCCACGAGGGGCACCCCTACACAATTCACCTGTAGCAGGGTGGATTAATTGTCACCAGAGCAAATCTGAAACCCTAGTTCTTAGTCTTCAACCGCCCTCAAATGAATTTGCGGATGCGCGTTCGTTGGGTTCCCCAACGGTTGAGCGCACCAAGCAGGGGCTAACGGCAAAAGTTCACTGAAGTGAACTAAGAGACTTTTCTTTTGAGACGATTAATCCGCCCTGCTACACAATTCACCTGTAGGGGTGCCCCTCGTGGGTACCCTGGGTCTGCACTAAGCACTATTATATTTAAACTGGTGCAAGATGTGATTCAACCCTGCCGCCCTAATTTACTGCTGACAAACTCTCAGGCATACAAACATTCGTACCGCCCAAACCGCAATAACCGCCAGGATTCTTGGCTAGATACTGCTGATGATAAGCTTCGGCATAGTAAAATTCTGGTGCAGCGATAATTTCGGTCGTGATTTCCTTATGCCCTGCACTGTCGAGAGCTTCCTGATACGCTACTTTAGAAGCTTGGGCTAGTTGCATTTGAGCATCGGAGTAGCAATAGATACCCGATCGATATTGAGTACCTGCATCATTACCTTGGCGCATTCCTTGGGTAGGATTGTGGTTTTCCCAGAAGGCTTTGAGCAGTTGTTGATAAGTGATGACTTCAGGATCGAATACCACCAGTACGACTTCATTGTGCCCCGTCGCACCACTGCAAACCTCTTGATAAGTAGGATTTGGGGTACTTCCGGCGGCATAGCCGACAGCGGTAATGTAGACACCTGCTGGAAGTTGCCAAAATTTACGTTCGGCACCCCAGAAACAACCCATCCCAAACATGGCTTTTTCCATCCGATCGGGATATGGTGGGGTGAAGGGATTACCATTCACATAATGTTTGGCAGGGAGAGCCATTTTTTCGGATCTTCCAGGTAATGCGTCTGCTGGAGATGGGATGGTTGATTTTTTACCACCGAAGAGGTTAGATAGCATAATTTTAGTTAATTTAGGTTGTCGTCACCAATTGCTTCACAGCCCAAATAGTCTGCATAGATCGGGCTGAAAGCGTCTAGTTCTTTATTCACTCTAACGCATCTGCTTCCCTACAGAAGATGAGGGTCGAGCCTTGAAAATACGACTTGACAACCTCATCGATACCTCGTCGGGACATTGACTATCCCTGACGACACGAGGTACCAGTTGACAGTTGACAGTTGACAGTTAAAATTTTCCAGCCCCTAATCCCTAATCCCTGTCCCCTCACCCCCAATCTAACCCTATGGGTAAAAATGACATCAAAGAATCTAGTCTGTTGCATCAACGCTTGAAAACTGCGTTGCACGATGGGATCAAGGTTTGGTTTGAAACCTGCGACAAAAGTTACTTTGGTGTACCGATTGGACTCGATCGAGATTTTGTGGAAGTATTAATTTTAGTTCCAGGTAGTGAGGAGGATTCGACGGAGTACATTTTCCAACGAGTCACCTGGGTAGTGAGATTGTCTTCGATTTCGGCGATCGCTTACCCTTCAGAATACTGGTCTACCGATCGCTTGGATAGTCTCTTAAATAAATCCCCACTGAGTACAGATAGTTAAATTAATTGATAATTGATAATTGATAATTGATAATTGGGGATTCAAACCCTTACTCTCTGTTGACAGTCGAGCGATTTAGTTTAGGCTTAGGGATAATTCGCTGTTGTTAGCTGCCCGATCTATGCAACATTGCAACTTTTGGGCTAAAACTTGGACGTAAGGTTCTTTCATCAGCGAACTGTGATCGCCAGGAAGATGACAAGTTTCGATCCCGCCCAAAATCAGCTCGTCCCAACCCAGTTGTGGATGCAAATCGATATACTGAGACTGGCAGTTGCTCCAAAATAGAGTGGCTTGCCCTGAATAAACTTGAGGTTGATAATTCTTTCTCGCTTGCAAGTTACAGTCCAAAACAGCTAGCAATTCAGGTTTTAACATGTCGAGATTGGATAATTTAGTTATCAGCTCATCTTTGTACTCCATTTTTTTACGATAAAATACTATGTCGATACAATAGTCGATCTGCTGT
>ENA-OBIO01000539-OBIO01000539.1-metagenomes-genome-assembly--contig:-NODE-539-length-19453-cov-4.99428_pt1 | contig 19453 bp, 17 predicted proteins | sample MGYA00153383_OBIO01 | MGnify analysis MGYA00153383 | reverse complement strand
CAAAAATTTCCCTGATGAAAATATTAATTATTGAAGATGAAAAAGCTTTAAGTGATAGCATAACAACTTATCTAAAAGGTCAAGATTATATTTGTGAAGTAGCCGGAGATTTTTATAAAGGTTTAGAAAAAATTGCTTTGTTTGATTATGATTGTATAGTACTCGATTTGACGCTTCCAGGGGGAAATGGTTTAACGCTTTTAAAAGAATTAAAAGCAAATAATAAGACAGACGGCGTGCTTATAATTTCAGCTAAAAATTCCCTTGACGATAAAGTAACCGCATTAACCTTGGGTGCAGATGATTATCTTTCTAAGCCTTTTCATTTATCTGAATTAAATGCAAGAATTGGGGCTATTATAAGACGTAAACAATTTGCAGGCAGTAATATTTTAAAGTTTAATAGCATAAATATTGATACCACATATAAAACAGCAGAAGTAAATAAAAAAAATTTAGAACTAACAAAAAAGGAATTTGAATTATTACTTTACTTTATAATAAACAAGAAAAAAGTCATTTCTAAAAATGCTATAGCTGAACATTTATGGGGTGACGATATGGAAGGTAATCTTGACTTTATTTATACTCATATAAAAAATTTAAGAAAAAAATTAATGGAAGCAGATAATATTGATTACATAAAATCAATTTACGGTATGGGCTATAAATTTACTGACCAGTGAAACTATTTGCAAAATACAACCGTGTTAATATTGTAGCTACAGTTGTGGTACTGGTTATTGGTGGTATATGCTATTATTTAATTTTACATTTTGTTCTGCTTAAACAATTAGACAATGATTTAAATGCAGAGGAACAGGAAATAAAAAATTACATACTATTAAATCATTTATTACCTGTACCTACAAATACAAAAGAACAAGAAATAATATTTAAGGAGAGTACATCAGCAATAAAAAGAAAAATAGAAAGTAAGAAAATTTACAAAAAAGAAGATGATGAATATGAGATCTGCCGAATATTATTTTTTGCAGTAAATGTTTCTGGAAAAAATTACAATGTTTACATTTCGCAGTCGCAGGAAGCTACGGAGGATCTGATGCAACTTATTGCCAGCATCACACTTGGCCTTGTACTGTTACTGCTGTTTATATTATTTATTGTAAATCGTTTTATTTTAAATAAATTATGGCATCCCTTCAACACAACTTTGGCAAAACTTAAAGAATTTGATATAAATAAAAATCAAAAATTGCAATTAAATACCACCAACATAGATGAATTTATAGATCTAAATTATGCAGTAACTAAAATGAATGAAAGCGTAATAAGAGATTATAACGCATTAAAAAGTTTTACAGAAAATGCCTCTCATGAAATACAAACGCCTCTTGCTATTGTAAATACAAAATTGGAATTGCTTATACAGTCAGAAAATTTTACTGCAGCTCAAATCCAGAATATTCAGACAATACACAATGAAATAAACAGGTTAAGTAAACTTAATAAATCATTGCTGTTACTTACAAAAATTGACAATCACCAGTTTGAGGAAAAAGAGGAAGTAGATATTGTAAAAATTATTACCACATTATTAAATAACTATGATGAACTATTTACTGCAAAAAAAATTAATCTTATTAAAGAAATGGAAACAACTGTTTTTATATTGATGAATGAAACAATGGCCCAGGTTTTAGTTTCAAACCTAATAAACAACGCAATAAAACATAACATTGACAATGGAACAATTAATATTTTTTTAAATAACACATTTCTTTTAATTACAAATACAGGAACAGCATTACAGAATTATCCCGCAAACATGTTTGAACGTTTTAAAAAAGACAAAATGCATTCAGACTCTCTTGGTCTGGGATTATCAATCGTAAAAAGAATATGTGATCTATATAATTTTACAGTAACCTATAATTATGAGAATAATTTACACAGCATAAGAATCGTATTTTAAGGAATTACACTACAGTATTAACTAACTTCAAATTTAATACAGATTTTACTTTTAATTTTGTTTAAACAAGTTTTAAAAATATGAAAAAAATATCCCTTTTATTAACGCTTATCGCAGTTATTGTATTTAGTGCATGCGCACAGACATCTAAATCAGTTCACTTAAAAACTGTATTTCATATAAAAAGTGCTTCGTGGTGGGATTATTTAGAGATCGGACCCATAAATGACAGGCTTTATGTGAGCCATGGTAACCAGGTAAATATTTTAAATAAAATTTCCGGTGATTCAATTGGAATAATTGAAAATACAAAAGGCGTGCATGGAATAGCGTTTGATATTGCAAACAATGAAGGCTTTACAAGCAATGGAGCCCTTAATAATGTAACAGTATTTAATATAATAAGCAATAAAATAATTACACAAATACCAACAGGGCAAAACCCTGATGCAATTTTTTATGAACCATTTTCAAAAAAAATCATAACCTGCAATGGCCGCAGTAAAAGTTTAAGCATTATTGATGCTGCACAAAATAAAGTTGTGGACAGTGTTTATATTGGTGGAAAGCCCGAAACAGCTGTAAGCGACGGAAAGGGAAAAATATTTGTAAACGTAGAAGATAAAAATGAAATAGTACAGATCGATGCTAAAACTTTTAAGGTTTTAAATCACTGGAGTATTAAACCCGGCCAAAACCCAACAGGATTAGCTATTGATACCAAAACAAACAGGTTATTTGCAGGCTGCGAAAAATTATTATTGGTAATAGATGCCGGAAATGGAAAAGTAATTGACAAGATAATAATTGGAGACGGTTGTGACGGTGTCGCTTTTGATGAAATAACTAAAAACATTTACACCTCTAACGGAGAAGGAACACTCTCTGTTATTCACGAGGAAAACGCAAATAAATATGTTTTTGTTACAAACGTTGTAACAAAAAAAAGTGCCAGAACCTTAATACTTGATAAGAAAAGTCATTTAATTTATCTCCCCGCAGCAGAATTTGATGAATCTTTAAAAGACAGCAGAGGTAGAGCATTGATTAAACCAGGATCGTTTCAAATTTTAGTTTTTGGTAAATAATACTGTTAAATAAAAAAATTACAATTTATAAATCTAGGTATTTTTGCCATAATTATTTACATGAAGAAAGTATTCTATTTCTATTTATTGTTTCATGTAGAAGTATTTGCACAGCAAAGGAATATAGAGTATTTCGTTGGTGAAGGGTTAAAGACAAATCCTACATTATTGGAAAATACAAATCTTCAGCAAAGTTTTGATATACAAAAACAAATTATTACCGCACAAAATAAGAAACCACTTATAAATTTTACGGCAGACTATTTATTTGCACCGTTTTTTTTTGATAACGGGAAACCAATCAGCATTACCGGCAACCCATCATCAAAAGCATTTGGTTATGATGCGGGCATAACAAATGGTGGGCTTTATGCAGCACAGTTTAATATTGCTATCCCACTTTTTAATACCTCGCTTATCAATAACTTGTACATTCAAAATAAAGCGCAGGCCGATGTTTCAGCCTATAGCAGAAAACAAACAGTGAATGATATTACAAAATCAATTATTGACCAGTATATCATCTCTTATACTTTTCAGCAACAAGGTTTTTATCTAAAAAAAATAATTGATCAACTGGAAAGCCGCAAACCTCTGGTGGCAGCTTTGGTAAAGCAGGGCTTGCTTCAGCAAAACGACTTTTTATTACTTGATATTCAAATACTGACAAATAAAAATGATTTAAAACAACAGGAATTTTCATTTAATAACGGACTGGCTTTATTAAAAAACCTTTCACTGTTAAGTGATAGTGCTAATTATATTTTAGAAAAGCCATCTATCCGGATAAATACAAATCCTAATGAATATTATTATGTACAGAAATTTAAACTGGACAGTTTAAACATTATTGCACAGCAAAATGTTTTTGAAAATAGATATAAAACACAGGTAAGTGTTATGGGCTCCACCGGTATTAATGCAACAGAAATTGCAACCATTCCTCACAATATAGGATTGAGTGCAGGTGTACATGTTGCCGTACCTATAAGAGATGGAAACCAACGAAAACTAAATAGAAAACAAAATGCAATTTTAATTGATAATCAAAAAATTTACAGAGATAACGCAGCAATGTTATTGAAGAATAATTTACGCAATGCAAAGCAACAGATTGTGCAATGGCAGCAAACAATAAGCATGGCAAAAGAGCCGATTGAAAAACAGGAATTGCTGCTGGATATTATAAAAGATAAAGTTATAAAAGGGCAGGTAACAGTAATGGATTATATTAATGCTTTGCAGGAATATGCATTACTTCAAAAAAACAAGGCAATTGCAGAAACAAATTTACTTCTCTATATTAATCTATATAATTATTACAACAGGTAAATAAAAAACATGCCAAACAGGAATTTTATTTTATTAATGTACCCCAGTCTGCTCATTTTTTTTACAGCTTGTGGCAGCAAAAAAAAAGTTGAAGAAGAAAAAATAACCTCTGTTAAAACAGCTGTAACTGTTATACAGTCAGGCTCACAAAACTTTAGTAATTACCTGCAGCTAAATGGCAGCACTCATTTTCAAAAGAAAATGGTAGTGCGAGCAAACATTACAGGCTATATTGTTGCAATGCCATGGAAGTTAGGAAACCATATAAAAAGTGGTTCGTTGTTTTGTACAATAAAGACAAAAGAACAAGATGCACTTAAAAATATTGATAGCAGGGAACCTTCTTTAAAACAGTTTCAGACTCCTATAAAAGTGATGACTAGTGCGTCAGGAAACTTTACTGCAATTAATTATAGCAAAGGGGATTTTGTAAATGAAGGAGATGTGCTTGCAACAATTACAGATCCTTCATCGCTGGTGCTGTTGGTAAATGTTCCCTACGAATATCACCGTTCTGTTTATAAAGGTAGAAGTTGCCTTGTGAAATTTCCTGATGGCAAAAATATTACAGCTACTATTCAGGAAGAAATTCCATTTGTAGATTCTGCTACACAAACACAATCGTATTTAATCCGCATACCGGGTAATCAGGTATTACCAGAAAATCTTAACCTGATTGTACAGATTCCTGTAAAGCAAAAAATATCTGCAACTGCTCTCCCACTGGAAGCTATTCAAACAAATGAAACGCAGGATAAATTTTGGGTAATGAAGCTGGTAAACGATTCAATAGCTGTGAAAGTACCGGTAACAGTAGGGTTGCAAAAAGATTCTATGAGGGAAATACTTACAGGATTAGATATGATGGATAAAATAATTGTAAAAGGTGCTTACGGATTGGCAGATTCATCTTTGGTAAGAATAGAACCTGATTCAAAGTAATTTTCTGCCTCATCATAAAAAACAGAAAAGTATTTTTTAAAACTTTATGATAAAGTAGATGAACACTCAAAAATAAATCTTTATTTTCTTTAGTAGAATTTTTGATAAGCCTATGCAGCAGTATCATTCAAATCATAAAAAATCAATCATAGGGCTTGCCGTACTTACGCTGCTGGCGGGTTTTTTTTCATTTTCAAAACTTAAAACAGGATTATTTCCTGACATTACTTTTCCCAAATTAAAAGTAATTGCAGATGCCGGACAGCAGCCTGTAAATAAAATGATGGCTACTGTAACCGTGCCTCTGGAAAACATTATTAAGAAAACGGAAGGGCTTGATTATATACGCAGCACTACATCGAGGGGTAGTTGCGAAATTTCTGTTTTTTTAAAATGGAATGCAGATGTTGATCTTGCAAAACTGCAGATGGAATCCTTGATAAACAATATAAGAAGTAGTTTATTAAGTGGAACACAGATTACTGTTGAAAAAATGAATCCCTCTATTTTACCGGTAATGGGTTTTAGCCTCGAAGGAAACCGGTCTTCCATTGAATTAAAAAAAATTGCACAGCTTCAAATAAAACCTTTTCTGGCTGCAACACCCGGTGTTTCTGATATTGCAATAATTGGCGGGCGTACAAAAGAATATCAAATACTTTTAAAACAAGACCGACTTACAGAACTCGGTATAACTCCACAACAAATAAGCATTGTTGTGAGTCAAGCCAATTTGTTGCAATCCAATGGCTATATTAATGATTACAACAGGCTTTATTTAACCATCACTGATAATGCAATAAGTAGTAAAACAGAACTGGAAAATTTAATTGTTTTAAATAATTCTAAACGAATAATTCAATTAAAAGATATTGCCGAAATAAAAATAGCAGAGACCAAAGAATATGTAAGAATAAATGCAAATGGTAAAGATGTACCGCTGATAGCTGTTATAAAACAACCCAAAGCAAACCTTGTAGATGTAAACAATGATGTTTTAAAAAAAGTAAAAGAACTAGAAACTATTTTACCAAAAGATATAAAAATTAAACCTTATTACCTGCAGGCAGATTTTGTAAATGAAAGTGTAAAAAGTATTGAAGATGTTTTATGGATAGGCCTGATGCTTGCAATTGTGGTGGTAATTATTTTTCTACGTTCGTGGAAAAGCAGCCTGGTAATATTATTAACTATTCCTACTACGCTTGCCCTAACAATAATTTGCCTTTATGCATTCGGTTATACTTTTAATATTATGACCCTTGGTGCGATAGCTGCTGCTATTGGGCTAATGATAGATGATGCTGTAATTGTTGTAGAACAAATTCACAGAAGCCATGAGGAACATCCGGATGAAACAATGCCTTTGGTAATAAGCAAAGCCATTAGGTATTTATTTCCTGCTATGATTGGTTCTTCGTTAAGCACCATTGTAATTTTTATTCCTTTTATTTTGATGAGTGGTGTTGCCGGTGCATATTTTAAAGTATTGGCATTTACAATGATCATTACGCTAACAGTTTCATTTTTGGTGACATGGCTCGTATTACCGGCATTGTTTTTACTTTTTCCTTATAAAATAAAAGATGCTGCCGCAATAAAAAAACAGGAAATTCTAATTCATAAAAAACAAAAAGAACAGGGCGGATGGATTCGTTTTTTTATAAAACATTCTTACATCAGTATTTTATTTGCACTTATCTGTGCATTTATTATTTATATTTTACCGGGCAAAATGCCCACAGGTTTTTTACCTGAAATGGATGAAGGGGGCATTGTACTTGATTTTAACAGCCCACCCGGTACAACACTGGAAGAGACAGACAGAATGTTGAAAGACGTAGATAAAATTATTCAGCAGCAACCTGAAGTTGCAAACTTTAGCAGACGCCTCGGGACACAAATGGGTTTTTTTATAACTGAACCAAACAGAGGAGACTACCTTATTCAATTAAAAAAGAAAAGAGGTTTAAATACCAACGAAGTATCTGCAGAACTTCGCCAAAAAATAGAAGCTACCCTACCACAGTTAAAAGTAGATTTCGGGCAGGTTATAGGAGATATGCTTGGTGATTTAATGAGTAGTGTCCAGCCAATAGAAATAAAGCTATATGGCGATAATACGCAGAAGCTACAAGAACTTTCACAACAGATAGCAGAAATTGTAATTAATGTAAAGGGAACCGCAGATGTGTTTAATGGCATCATAGTGGCAGGCCCCGAAATAATAGTAGAGCCTGATGTAGCTAAACTGGCGCAGTTTAATATTACACCTGCTGATTTTCAATTTCAATTACAGACGCAACTTGAAGGAACTGTAATCAGCACAATTATGGAGAAAGAACAAATGATAAACATTAGAATGCTTTATCCGGATGCACAACGTAGTAACCTTACTTCTCTAAAAAACGGAAATATTTTTTTACCAAACGGATCATTAAAATCTATAAATACTGTATCAACAATTCATGCAGAAAAAGGTGTTACACAGATTGAGAGAGAAAATCAAAAAATGATTGGAGCAATTACTGCACGGTTGGACAACAGGGATCTTGGAAGTACACTTAAAGAAATAAAACAACAAATAAATACAAAACTTTCTTTACCGGCTGGCTATCGCCTAGAATATGGAGGCTCTTATGCACAGCAGCAGCAGGCATTTACAGAATTATTGTATATTTTAATTGCAGCATGTTTGTTGGTATTTGTAGTATTGCTAACACTTTTTAGAGAATTTTTAGTTTCACTTTTTATTATATTACTGGCAGTGCTCGGCGTTGCAGGATGCTTACTTGGACTGTATCTTACACATACCCCCTTAAACGTAGGAAGTTATACGGGTATAATAATGATTGTAGGTATTATAGGTGAAAATTCCATTTTTACTTACCAGCAATATCTTGTGGCAAAACTTACCATGGATACCAAACAAAGTATTGTTTTTGCCATAAGTGCAAGGCTAAGACCTAAATTGATGACGGCTTTTGGGGCAATAATGGCACTGCTCCCACTTGCTTTAGGCATAGGAGCAGGTGCACAATTACATCAGCCCCTTGCTATAGCTGTTATTGGTGGATTGTGTTTTGCCTTGCCTTTATTACTGATTGTTTTGCCAACCTTTTTAAAAATTATCCACAGAAAATAAACCCTTATTAAAAAAGGAATTTAATTATAGATTATTTTCAGATTTGAATTTTAGTTTTATATTACAAATATTAATACCTTGAAGAGATTTTGAAATTAAAATTATTTAATCACTCATAAAAACAAACAAATGAAAAAAATCCTAACTGCTGCTGTGGTATTTTTATTAATTAACACAGCAACTATTGCACAGGCTGTAAAGAAAACCGCTGCAAAAACTCCGGAAAGTAAAATGAAAGTCGTGCCCGCTAAACCAGCTCCCATGGCTAAGGTTGTACCCGTTACAAAAACAGTTGTTAAAACTAAAACAGTTGTTACAACTAAACCTGCAACAACTTCCACTGTTGTTATGAAAAAAGACGGTACGCCTGACAAACGTTACAACAATTCGGCAAAATCTACCGGCCCTACTAAAAAAGACGGAACGCCTGATATGCGTTACAAAAAAAATAAAAAAAGTTAAGCCTTATTTTAAAGATTAAATCCCTTCATTTTTATGAGGGGATTTTTTGTTAAATAATTTGGTACAATTTTTTCATCTGTTTATAAAAAAAAATGAAAAGTAAAAAAGAAATATCTGATAAAAACTCCATTGAAAAAGTGGCAGATTTAAAAAAAGAAACAATTGCAAAAAATCCTGTTCAAAAAGGATACAACGAAAAAAATCCAACACAACCCGAAGGAGCATTTAAACCTGATTCAAAAAAGTAATTTATTTTTTTATTCTTGGTATCCACTTTACTTCAGGTACATTCAGTAAATGAGATATATATCTTGACAATGCAAACAAATGATCACTTAATCTGTTTAAGTATTTTATTACAAGTTCATCAACAAAAATATTATCTTCTTTCATGTGCACACAAATACGCTCTGCACGTCTGCAAACACAACGGGTAATATGTAAGGTAGAAACGGCAGGATGACCACCGGGTAATACAAAAAATTTCATTGGTGGTAATGCATCCATCATTCTGTCAATATCTTTCTCCAAAAAAATAATATCTTCTTCTAAAAGATCCGGAATTTTCATAAGCGGTTCTTTCTCTGGATCACAAGCAAGGGATGAACCAATGGTAAATAGACGATCCTGTATTTCTTTTAAAATGATTTTACAACCTTCATTTTCTATTAAATCGCCGCACAATCCTATGTAAGAATTTAATTCGTCTACGGTACCATAACTTTCAATTCTAATATGGCTTTTGGGAACTTTTGTTCCACCAATAAGACTTGTTTTTCCTTCATCACCGGTTTTAGTATAAATTTTAAAAGCCATATATTAAAATAAAAGGGGTTTGTTTGTATTTAATAATTTGCTAGAGAAGGATTTTCATTTATTTTATCGGTCTCTATTAATCCGTCTTTTAACCTGATAACTCTTCTTGCAAAACCGGCAATATCTTCCTCATGTGTAACAAGTACAATAGTATTACCATCGCTGTGTATTTTTCCTAAAATATCCATTATTTCATGAGAAGTTTTGGAGTCTAAATTTCCTGTAGGTTCATCTGCTAAAATAATTGCAGGATTATTTATTAGCGCTCTTGCAATGGCTACACGTTGGCATTGCCCACCACTTAGTTCATTGGGTTTGTGGTACATTCTATCTTCCAGTCTAACCTGTTTTAAAACTGCTTCTGCCCTTTCAGCTCTTTCTTTTTTACCAATGCCGCTGTATATCAATGGTAGCGCCACATTCTCCGCTGCAGTTAGCCGTGGCAGTAAATTAAATTGTTGAAAAACAAATCCAATTTCTTTATTTCTAACAGCTGCAAGATCATCATCTTCCATACGGCTCACATCTTTCCCATTTAAAATGTATTTTCCACCGGTTGGTGAATCGAGGCAACCCAAAATATTCATTAGAGTTGATTTCCCACTGCCGCTCGGACCCATTAAAGCTACATAATCATTTTTAAAAATATCCATGGTAATTCCTTTTAGCACAGGCAATTCCTGCTTGCCAAGAAAATAACTTTTTTTAATATTTTGCAATTCAAGAATTGGAGAAGAATGCATATTTTAAATTTATAGAATTATTTTATTATAACTTTTGGTACAATAAAAAAAGGTGCATTTTTATTTGAGGCGTTTTGCATAGCTTCTTCATTCGTTATACTTCCTGTAATTACATCTTCCCGCCACATATTTACATTGGCTGTCATGTGCAGCAGCGGCTCTAGATTAGAAGTATCGAGATCATTCATTTTTTCAATAAAACCAATCATATTCTGCAAATCATTTTTTATCTGCAGCTTTTCCGTTTCATCAAATTTTAATTTGGCAAGGTTTGCAAGTTTTTCAAACAATGCATCATTTATCTCCATCTTACAAATTTAGTAATTAATAGGCAGAGCAATTTGCCTTTTACATGGACGGACTTCATTACAAAAAATGAAAAAAACAGGCTTCAGATTTAATTAACTTCGCCGCAATATTACAGCCATGAACGAACTATTAATAAATACACCAAAAAATATAGTGATGAGTGGTATTAGGCCTACCGGCTTTTTACATTTAGGAAACTATTTTGGTGCTATACGCAATTATGTAAAAATGCAGAATGAATTTGAATGCTACTTTATGGTGGCAGATCTGCATTCGCTTACAACCCATCCTGATACCAAGCAGTTAAAACAAAATATTTACCGTGTGGTTGCAGAAAATATTGCCTGCGGTTTAGACCCCGATAAGGCTGCGTTTTATTGCCAGAGCCATGTAAGAGAAACATCAGAATTATATTTATACCTTAATATGCTTGCTTACATGGGGGAGCTGGAAAAAACGGTTACTTTTAAAGACAAGGCACGTCAGAATCCTGATAATATAAATGCTGGTCTGCTTACCTACCCGGTGTTACAGGCAGCAGATATCTTATTGCATCGGGCAAGTTATATTCCTGTTGGTAAAGATCAGGAACAACACCTTGAAATGGCCCGCACATTTGCAAATCGTTTTAACCACAGATATGGCAATATTTTTCCCGAGCCAAAAGCTTTTAATTACAACGTTGAGTTGGTTAAAGTGCCTTCATTAGATGGTACCGGTAAAATGAGCAAAAGCGAAAACCAGGCCGCTACTTTATACCTTGCAGACGATGATGATACCATCAGAAAAAAGGTAATGAAAGCCAAAACTGATGGTGGACCAACAGAAAAAAATACAGTGATGCCCGATTATATTGAAAATATTTTTGCGCTTATGAAACTGGTAAGTCCCGCAGACAAAATTGAAAAATACACAGCAGATTTTAACAATGCTTCCATCCGCTATGGCGATTTAAAAAAAGAACTTGGCGAAAACATGGTGAATTTTATAGCACCCATCCGGCAAAAAGCTACAGATTTATTAGCCGATGAACAAATGCTGGAACAAATATTAAAACAGGGCGCCGAAAAAGCTAATACAAGTGCCCATGCTACCATGAAGGAGGTACGAAACGCTATGGGATTAAACTATTAAAAAAACTGTTTGGGCTGTTAGCATTTTATCCTTTACCGACATTTTTCCGCAGCCCGCTTCCCGCTTTTTTGTGGCTCAAAAGCAGCAAAAAAAAGAGCTATAGCTAAGCAGCGCAGCTCTTCATCATTTTATCTTTTATCAACAGTCATGCATTTTTGTAATTATCCAAAAAACCGTCCGAAATCTACAAATCAATTTATTAAAATCTCCTTACTCCAACCTTTTTTTCTTTTAAGAATTTGCATTTTAAATGCATAGTAATTACTAGTATTAACACTCTGTGTTAGTAACCCACTGTTTTGAAGAGCGGTTTTATTATACTCCTTAATGATCATTGGTTTAAATTTAAGATGAATGGCAAGTGAGGCTTGAAATTTGAGTTTAATTTTGCATCTATTAAACTAAGCATATGAAAATCTTTCAGCCTTTCTTTTTATTTGTAGCCTTCGTATTTATTGGCAGTAAAATACATTCGCAAAGTAAATCCACAGATCTTTTGCCGCTCAACCCAAAAGTGACCACAGGTAAATTACACAATGGTATTACGTATTATATAATGCCAAATGCAAAACCAGAAAAAAAGGTTGAATTAAGGCTGGCAATACAGAGTGGAAGTGTAAGTGAAGATGATAACCAGCAAGGTCTTGCACACATGAGCGAACACATGGCTTTTAACGGTACCAAAAACTTCAAGAAAAACGACATCGTTTCTTTTTTGCAAGATATTGGTGTTGGTTTTGGCAGTGATTTAAATGCTTATACATCCTTTGATAGAACAGTGTACATTTTACCTATACCAACAGACAAACCTGGCAACCTTGAAAAAGGGTTTCAAGTATTGGAAGATTGGGCACATAATGTAACCAATAATACAGAAGACATTGAAGATGAAAGACAAATAATTTTAGAAGAAAGCAGATTGGGTAAAGGCGCAAATGACAGAATGCAGCAAAAATGGCTTCCTGCTTATTTTAATGGATCTCGTTTTGGCGAAAGACTACCAATTGGCAAGGACAGCATCATCACCAATTTCAAGCCTGATCTTATACGAAAATATTACAAAGATTGGTACAGACCAGATTTGATGGCAGTAATTGTTGTTGGAGATATTACTAAAGAAAAAGGGCTCGAAATGATTACAAAGCATTTTGCATCCATTGACCCTGTAGCCAATCCGCGACCGCTACCTCCATTTAATTTCCCTGCATACACGCAGGATAAAGCTATGGTTGTAACTGATAAAGAAGCCACTGGTTTTAGTGTTCAAATGGCATGGCCTGCTTACAGTCACAAAGCAATGACAACTTTGGGAGCATACAAAGATTATATTATTGAGTCATTATTTAATGCAATGCTTAATGCACGTTTTAGAGAAATTACTCAAAAGCCTAACCCTCCTTTTTTATATGCGGGAGCAGGTTTTAGTGGGTTTGTAAAAGGGTTTAATCAATTTAGTGTAAATGCAGGAACAGGGACAAACGATCCATCAAAAGCCGCAAGGGTTTTAATAAATGAAATAGAAAAAGTAAAACAATTTGGTTTTATTGCTGCTGAACTTGAAAGAGAGAAAAAGAATTTGTTGGTAAATTATGAAAGTGCTTTTAAAAGCAGAGACAAAACGGAATCAGGTAATTTTATTCAAGAATACATAACACAGTTTTTAGAGGGAGATGCCGCACCCGGTATTGAAAATGAGTATGAATACGTAAAACATTTTTTACCTGAAATAACTTTAGCAGATGTAAATAAACTTTCTGATAAATTAAAGGAAAGTAACAAGAAATTTGTAAACATAACCGGCCCTGAAAAAACCGATAATTTTAAATTGCCTACAGACGATGAACTGATGGCAATTGTAAACACTGCCGCAACCGAAAAAGTAACTGCTTATGAAGAAAAAGCAATTGCTGCAGACTTATTAAGCAAAAAACCAATAGCCGGAAAAATTATAAAAAAAACGACCAATAAATTATTGGGAACAACAGACCTTTTGTTGAGCAACGGTGTGATGGTTACCTTAAAACCTACCGATTTTAAAGCAGACGAAATAAAAATGCAGGCTGCACGATATGGAGGGTCTAGTAACTATGGTTTAAAAGATAAATATTCAGCACAATATGCAACCCAGGTACAGTCTGCTATGGGCTTTGGTAGTTTTGCACCACAAGATCTAACTAAAGCAATGAGCGGTAAAAAAGCTTCGGCAGGGGTTTCATTTTCTGAAACAAAAGATTTAATAAATGGTAATGCTACAATAAAAGATTTAGAAACTATGTTTCAAATGCTTTATTTAAAAGTAACGGATCAGCGAAAAGATACTGTTCTATTTAGTTCGTTTGTTAGCAAAAATAAATCGCAGGTTGCTGGTATTATGAGCAACCCACAGGCTGCATTTATAGATACGATGTATAAATTTATGTATAGCAACAATCCTATGGCACCCGTAGCAGTGCCACACAGCGAATATTTTGATAAAATAAACCTTGAACGTGCAATGGCTATTTACAAAGAAAGATCTGGTGATGTTACAGGAATGCAGTTTGTAATAGTGGGAAGTTTTAAAGAAGAAATAATTTTGCCCCTAATTGAAAAATACATAGCAAGCTTACCTGCAAATGGTAAAAAAACTTACTTTGTAGATAATAAGGTTCGTACTGTAAAAGGCAATAAACTGTTAGAAATTAAAAAAGGAAAGGAGCAAAAAAGTTTGGTAATGCAGATCTACAATGGAGATATGCCTTATTCAGAAGATGCAGTACTTAAGGCCGAAGCAATGACGGAAGCTTTAAACATAAAAATAATTGAAGAAATTAGAGAAAAGGCTCAGGCTATTTATGGTGGTGGAGTATATGGTGGTTTACAAAAAAATCCTTACCCAAGTTATACCATGATGGCTCAATTGCCTACAGGACCAGATAAAGTGCAAACTGTGCTTACAAGTTTAAAAGCTGAAATAGAAAAAATACAGAAAAACGGTCCATTGCCATCCACCTTAGAAAAGGTAAAAAAACAATGGCTTGAAAAATACAGAGAAACAATAAAAGACAATGATAGCTGGATGAATAATTTACTTGATGCAAAAGTTGAAAGTAAAAATATAGATCGGTTTATAAACTACGAAAAGTATGTAAATGCCATAACAGTTGAAGACATACAAAAAGCAGCAAAAGTTTATTTAAACCCGACAAATATGATTACTGCAGTACAATTACCTGAAAAAGCAGCAGAAAAAGCACCACAATTGATAAATGGCAGAACATCAAAAATTATTGAAACTTTTGATATTACAGATGCAGATATTACCATAGATATTGTTGATAATGCTGAAGTAGATGGAGACCAGGTAAGCCTGTTTTTTAATGGCAAAGAAGTAGCTAATAAAATTACATTAACTGAAAAAATAGTCTCGTACAAATTAAAAGCGGTAAAGGGTGCAAACAGCATTATCATGTTTGCAGAAAACCTTGGTACAACTCCACCAAATACTGCTTTAATGTTGATAAGAAGTGGAGGCAAAGAGTACAGAGCAACTGTTCGCAGCGATCTCAAAGAAAATGGTGCGGTTCAGTTAAATTTAAAATAGTATAATGAATGCATTGTAAAAAAGCAACCCTGCAATGGGTTGCTTTTTTTTGTTTAGGAAGCAATTTGGCGTAATTAAATAGTTTACTGGTATTATTTTGAAACCTTATTTTTTATGAAAATGCATCAGCAAATTTTACATTTAAAAAAATATTTTCTTTGAACTAATTACACTTAATTTCGTTTTTTATTTTTATAATTTTAATCGGATATGGCCAAACTAAAAAAACCAAAACACATTGCTATTGCAGGCAATATTGGTGCAGGAAAAACTACGCTCACAGAAATGCTTAGCAAACATTACAAATGGATTCCACAGTTTGAAGATGTAGACCATAACCCCTATCTAAATGATTTTTATGATGACATGCCGAGGTGGAGTTTTAACCTGCAGATTTATTTTTTAAACAGCCGGTTAAATCAATTGCTGGAAATACAAAGAGGAACTGAAACTGTAATACAGGACAGAACGATTTACGAAGATGCCAATATATTTGCCCCTAACCTGCACGACATGGGACTTATGGGAAAACGGGATTTTGAAAACTATTACGGTTTTTTTGAAACTTTAAAAAGCATGGTTCAGCCACCCGATCTTATCATTTATTTAAAAGCTTCGGTACCCACGCTTGTTTCGCAAATACAAAAAAGAGGTAGGGAGTATGAAGAAAATATAAGACTTGATTATTTAAAAAAGCTAAATGATTATTACAACAGTTGGATAGACAGTTACGCTGAAGGAAAACTTTTAATTATCGATGTTGATAAAAATAAATTTGCTGAAAATGAAGATCATTTGGGTGAAATAATTTCAGGGATTGATGCACAATTATTTGGGTTGTTTTAAAAAATATGCATGAATTTGCTAGCACCAATTAATAAGTATATTTATTAAAATACAACTCACTAAAACATTTTCAATTTGCGAAAAGTTACACTCCTTGCTACTCATCAACAGATCTAATCCAGCAGCCTGTTTTTCATTGCATAAAAAATAAGACCTACTGAATTTTTTACCCCAAACCTTTCCATTAGCCTGTCTTTGATAGCTTCAACTGTACGAGCACTAATAAATATTTTAGAGGCGATTTCTGTAGCGGTAAATTCCATTGCTACCAGCATTAAAACTTCTTTTTCCCGCTCGCTGAGTACGGCTTCGGATGCCAGCGATGGATTGAATTTTTGCTTGCTGTAATTCTTTTTTATAAGAATTCTGTTTACAAAAGGGCTGAGGTAAAATCCGGTACGCTTTACATCATTAATTGCTTTGTAAACTTCTGCAGGCTCCGTATTTTTGAGTAAGTATCCTGCAGCGCCGCAATCCATTAAGTGACCTACAAATCGATCATCTTCGTACATCGTAAGAATAATAACCCTTATTGTAGGAAACATTTTAGTAATAGCTTTTGTAGCATCTATACCATCCTTTATTGGCATTTTTAAATCGCATAAAATAATTTCGGGCATGTTGTCTGGTATTAATGTCAACAGCTCTTCTCCATTTTCTGCCTCTAATACAAACCGCAGGTTTGTATATTGTCGCATAGAAAGAATTACCCCTTTTCTAAAGATTTTATGATCGTCTGCAATTCCTATTTTTATTTCGGGAAGCATAGAAAGTTAAAAAAATTTATGATTCTAAGTTAGTATTTAATTTAACAATATCATCGTTACAAATTACCATTCTTAGGAATTTCTAAAGTAATTTTATAATATGTATTGCTTGAATCTATTTCAAACATAATTTTACTGTTTAAAACTTTAATCCGGCTGGCAATATTTTTTAACCCAAGTCCGGAACCCCTATAATTCAACTTTTCATACTCTGTTTGTATAATTCCTTTACCATCGTGGTGTATCCGAATATATAGGTTATTGTCGCTTACATTTTGTGTAAGATGTATAAATCCTGCATTGCTATGTTTGATAATGTTATTTATCATTTCCTGTACAACTCTAAATACAAGCATTTCTCTTTCACTGGATAACCTTTCCCTGTAATCGTGAAAACGTGCAGACGCCTTTATTACTCCACTCCCATTAATTTTTTGAAAAAGATCATTAGTAGCACTTTCTAACCCGAAATTTTTAAGGGTTGGCGGCATTAGGCTGTGGCTTATATTTCTTACCAGCTGTATGGCGTCGTCAATAATCTGCTTAGCGCTTAAAATACTTTGTATCTGCTGAGACTTTTCCTGGTTTACCAGATTTTCGTTTAAGTACAAACGAACAGTGGCCAATAATGGACCTGCATCATCATGCAAATCTGCAGCAATCCGCTGTCTTTCTTCTTCCTGAAAACGAATGCTGGCCTTTAAATAAATTTCCTGCTTTTCTTCTTCCAGCCGTTTCATTGATTTATGGTACCTAATAATTTTACGCTGGTGAATAGTAACAAACACAATTATTACAACGGCAAGTATGAGCATACCTGCAGAACCTACAACCATCATTTTATTACCCAGAGAATTATCTGATACCTGCAAAAAAAACATGTTTGTTAGGGGTTGGTGGTATTGGTAAAAGTGAGATAATCATCCAGATGCATGTTTTCGGGAAGTTGAATTATGTCAGCATCAGTTGTAACTCTTTCATCTGCAAACCATGCTGAAGCGATAATAATATTTTTTGTAATGGTAACTCCTGAGTAAATTAGAAACATTTGCTTAAGAATTTCCTTATCGGATGTTGAAAATAAAAATAACAGAAAAAACAGATTACCTGTGAAATAAATAAACAAACCAACGGTTAACCAAAAAGAGATTGACCTGAAAAGAGGAATGGTTGAAACAATTTGCATCTTATTATAAAAATAAAAAATAATTATGAGTATAAATACGGCAAATTCAACAAGTGCAGGAAAGTTATTAAAGGTATCCTTATCTGAAACAAAAAAATTGATGATACAATAAACCCAGAAAGGAATAATTGAATAAATTATTATTTTCTTAAATAATTTATTTTGATATAAAATAGAAAAGAAAAAAACCAGAATTGAATATTCTATAGCTATATAAATTCTTAAGATAAAAAGATAAGCAACTTTAGAATGTTCGACATTTAAAACATAAAGACTGGCTGTTGAAAAAAAAGCTAGAAAGAAACTGTAAACTAAAAAAACCTTTAAATAATTTGTTTTTATTTTTTTAAAAAAAAATAAACCAAAAATTAAAGGTAGTAATTCTGATAGATAAGTAAATAATGATTGAGTATCCAGGATATATATGTTTTATCAAAAATAAACAATATTCTGGTAACTACAACTAATTCAAATCTAACAATAATTCAACTAGGTGTTCTCTTACTGAACTAAACATAATCAATAATTTTTGATTGTTAGGGAATCTTATTAAATAATAACTAAATTTCTATCAATACGTATTCTTACGCAATCGCTATTCAATCAAAAACAATTAAGTAAAATCTCTTAAACCCTTTTAGCCATTGTGTTTTAGATAAAATATGCATATATTTTTGTTTTTATAAAAAGTAAATATACAATAAATAAATAGTAAATTTACTATGCAGTAGAAGTACTATTACTTAGTAATTAATACAATGAAACAATTGTTTGTTCACATTTATCAAAATAAGTGGATATCTTTTTAGGTATTATATTTCCAATAGATCAATATTTACTATTCTTGTTTGATGGTTGACACAATATTTTTTAAAAATTATATTGATTAAACTAAATAACGTTTGGTTTTTTATTAACAAATCCTTTCCCCCTATTAACAGATGGCTTCCACCCAAATAAAGATTGCAATTGCTGATGATCATAAAATCTTTAGAGACGGCATTAAAATGGCCCTTTCTGATAAGGAAAACCTGAAAATACTATGGGAGGCCGAGGATGGAAAGGATATGATGCATAAAATAAGCATTAAAATGCCTGATGTTTTATTAATGGATATAAGGATGCCCGAAATTGATGGCATCAATGCAATACAGATTTTACGGA
>ENA-OBIO01000537-OBIO01000537.1-metagenomes-genome-assembly--contig:-NODE-537-length-19474-cov-5.19162_pt1 | contig 19474 bp, 18 predicted proteins | sample MGYA00153383_OBIO01 | MGnify analysis MGYA00153383 | reverse complement strand
CCCCCGCCCGTAGACCCCCCGACTGACCACGGAAGACCTGTGCGCCGTGCCACCGGTCCGGTGCAGCGGCATGAGGCCGCAGCTGAAGGCGTCTACCTGCCGGGCTGACGCACGACGCGCGGCGGGCCCACGTGGCTCGCCAGCCAGGCGTTGAGCGGGCCGAGGGCGCGCCAGGCCGCGCCGATCCGGTCAAGGGCCTGCGATCCGTGCAGCCATGGAGCGGGCTCGTGGTGCTGCACGGCGACCAGCGTCTTCAGCGTCAGCAGGTCGGCCCGCGGGGCGTCCGGCTCGAACTCCTTCGGCAGCCGCTTGAGCCGCTCGCCATCGATCTCGAACCCGGCAGCGCGCACGGGCGCCAGCACGCGCACAAGGGCGCGGCCGGTGCGGTCGTCGGCGATCGCGGCCCGCAGCCGACGGGCCTGGTCGGTCGCGAGCGAGTAGGCGCCACCGGCCAGCAGCAGGCCGTCTGCTGACAGCTGCAGATACAGCACGCCCGGCCCGTCGTCACCGGCCGCCGCCGCGGCCGCCGTCTTGTACGGCGTCTTGTCCTTGCTGAACCGGACGTCGCGGTAGGGCCGGAACAGCTTCGCGTGACCGAACTCCGACTCGAGCGCGGCAAGCAGCGCCTCAAGCGGAGCTTTCACGGCCTGCTCGTAGATCGCCCGGTGGTCGGTCCAGTACGCCTTGGTGTTATCCGCCTGCAGGCCGTCATAGAACTCCAGGGCCTGCTCGGGGAAGCCGGCGAAGGCACTGGCAGTGCCTGCGCGTTCAGTCACTGGGCGTCACGTCCACGTGGTAGCGCAGCTGGTGCTGCACCCGGCTGCCGATGTCCAGGCCGCGGGAGCGGCCGTCGAGCTCCCAGCCCGCGGAGGTGAGAAAGGCGCGGGTCGCCGGGTCGCCCTCGAAGGCCCACGCCACCGCCGTACGGGCGCCTTCGGCCTGCCAGCCGTCGACGCAGGCCGCGAGCAGCCGCGAGCCGTGCCCGCGGCGTCCCCAACGAGGCTCGACGAGCAGCGCCGTCAGCTCCGCGGTGCTGTCGCCGTCCAGGTCGTCGTCGTCGGCGGGCGCCGTCGAGACGAACCCCACGAGCTCGTCGCGCTCCTGGGCCACCAGGACCCGGTGCCGGGTCGACGCCGGGGCCTCGACCGCGTTGAGCCAGATGGCGGCGGCCTGCACCTCGGGCAGCTCCAGCGCCGCGCGTGGGAGCAGGCCGGCGTACGCGGTGCGCCAGGTCGTCAGCTGCACGCGGGCGACCCGCTCGGCGTCGGTGGGCCGGGCGGGGCGCACGCTGACGTCGGCCACCCGGCGAGGGTGTCACGTTGTCGGGATGGGAGCGTGGTGGGCATGGCGATCGCGACGACCGACCCCCGCACCGGCCGAGTCCTGCGGACTTTCGACGACCTCACCCCGGCCGAGCTGGAGGACCGGCTGGCCCGGGCTCACGCGGCGGCCGGGACTTACCGGCGCACGACGTACGAGCAGCGGGCGAGCTGGCTGCGCGCCGCCGCCGACGTGCTCGACCGGCGCAGCGACGAGGTCGCGACGCTGATGACGCTGGAGATGGGCAAGACGAACAAGGCCAGCCTCGCCGAGATCGGCAAGTGCGTCACGGGGCTGCGCTACTACGCCGAGCACGGCGCGGAGTTCCTGGCCGACGAGCCGGTCGACGCCGCCTCGGTCGGCGCCACCGAGGCGTACGCCCACTACCTCCCGCTCGGGGTCGTCCTGGCGATCATGCCTTGGAACTTCCCGCTCTGGCAGGCGATGCGCTTCGCGGCCCCAGCGCTGATGGCCGGCAACGTCGGCCTGCTCAAGCACGCCAGCAACGTGCCGCAGACGGCGCTGTTCATGCAGGAGCTGTTCGAGCAGGCCGGTTTCCCGGCCGACGTGTTCCAGACCCTGCTGGTCGGCAGCGACGCCGTCGACGCCGTGCTCCGGGACGACCGGGTAGCCGCGGCCACCCTGACCGGCAGCGAGGGCGCCGGGGTCGCAGTCGCGCGTACCGCCGGCGAGGTGCTCAAGAAGGTCGTGTTGGAGCTCGGCGGCTCCGACCCGTTCGTCGTGATGCCCTCGGCCGACCTCGCGAGGGCGGCCAAGGTGGCCGCCACCAGCCGCTGCCAGAACAACGGCCAGAGCTGCATCGCCGCCAAGCGGTTCATCGTGCACACCGACGTCTACGAGGAGTTCGCCGGGCTGTTCGCAGAGCAGCTGTCGGCACTGGTGGTCGGTGACCCGATGGACGAGGACACCGATGTCGGTCCGCTGGCGACCGAGCAGGGCCGCGCCGACGTCGAGGCGCTGGTGCAGGACGCCGTCGACAAGGGCGCCACCGTCGTGCTCGGCGGCCAGCGCCCCGACCGGCCCGGCTGGTGGTATCCGCCCACGCTGATCACCGGCGTCACCCCCGAGATGGACATGTACACCGAGGAGGTCTTCGGTCCGGTCGCGCAGCTGCACCGGGTCGCGGACCTCGCGGAGGCGCTGGCCGTCGCCAACGCCACCCGCTTCGGCCTGGGGGCCAACGCCTGGACCGATGACCCGGCCGAACGGGCCGCCTTCATCAGCGACCTGCAGGCCGGCCAGACGTTCATCAACGGGATGACCACGTCGTTCCCGGAGCTGCCCTTCGGCGGCGTCAAGGCATCCGGGCACGGTCGCGAGCTGGCCGCCCACGGGATGCGGGAGTTCTGCAACATCAAGGCCGTCTGGGTCGGCGAAGGCGCCTCGGGCGCCGATACCGCCCGCGCCGAGTAGCCGGTGCAGGTGGACGACGGTGGCTCCGACACACGGTCCGGGCAGCCGCCACCACGTTGAGGAGCAGCCGTGCCGGAGCGCCTGACCGCGGCGGCGGCGAGGCGGGTCGCGCTAGCGGCGCAGGGTTTTGCCGACCCGGCGCCGACCGGGCCGGTGACGGCGCGGCACGTCCGGCGGGTGCTCGGGCGTACGCACCTGCTGCAGATCGACTCGGTCAACGTCTTCGAGCGCGCCCACTACCTGCCGCTGTTCAGCCGGCTCGGGGCGTACGACACCGGGCTGGTCGCCGACCTGGCCTTCCGGCGCCGCGAGCTGTTCGAGTACTGGGGGCACGAGGCCTCGCTGCTGCCGGTCGACCTGCACCCGCTGCTGCGCTGGCGGATGGCGCGGGCCGAGTCGCTCGAAGAGGGCTGGGGCACCTCGATGCGGGTGCAACGCGAGCGCCCGGAGTTCGTCGCCGAGGTGCTCGAGCGGGTCCGCGAGCAGGGGCCGGTGGGCGCCGGTGCGCTGCGCGAGGGACCGCGGCGCGGCGGGAGCTGGTGGTCCTGGGACAGCACCAAGCTGGCCCTTGAGCACCTGTTCTGGGCCGGTCGGGTCACGACGTCCTCGCGCCGGTCCTTCGAGCGGCTGTACGACCTGACCGAGCGGGTCCTGCCGGCAGCCGTCCTCGCGCAGCCGACGCCCAGCCGCGAGGACGCGCAGCGTGCGCTGGTCTTGCTGGCCGCCAGGGCGCACGGGGTGGCGACCGTGCGCGACCTGCGCGACTACTTCCGGCTGCGCGTCGACGAGGGCGCCGCCGCGGTCCGCTCGCTGGTCGAGGACGGCGCCCTGCTGCGGGTCGAGGTGGCCGGCTGGCCGCAGCCCGCGTACCTGCACCCGGCGGCGAGGACGCCGCGGCGGGTCGGCGCGAGCGCGCTGCTGTCACCTTTCGACCCGCTGGTGTGGGAGCGGGCCCGGACTCGCCGGCTGTTCGGCTTCGACTACCGCATCGAGATCTACGTCCCGGCGGCGAAGCGGGTGCACGGCTACTACGTCCTGCCGTTCCTGCACCGCGAGCACCTCGCCGCCCGGGTCGACCTCAAGAGCGACCGGGCCCGCGGAGTCCTGCGGGTGCTCGCGGCCTGGCTGGAGCCGGGCCAGGACGCCGGCGAGGTCGCGGAGGCGCTCGCCCCCGAGCTGCGCCGGGCCGCCGGCTGGCAGGGCCTCGACGACGTCGCCGTCGAGCCGCGCGGGGACCTGTCCGACGTACTGGCGGCGGTGGTCCGCCGGGTCAGCTGACCGGCTGGTCGGACGTCTCGCGCGACGAACGGAGCTGGTAGGGCACGGAGGTGACCATCACGCCCGGCTGGTACAGGAGCTTGCTCTTCAGGCGCAGCGCGCTCTGGTTGTGCAGCAGCTGCTCCCACCAGTGCCCGACGACGTACTCGGGGATGTAGACCGTCACCACGTCGCGCGGGCTCGACCGGCGGATGTTGGCGATGTAGTCGACGACCGGACGGGTGACATCGCGGAACGGCGACGCCACGATGACCAGCGGCACGTCGATGCCGTTTTCGGCCCACTCCTGCTGGAGCTGGCTGCTCTCCTCGTCGCTCACCGCGACCGTCAGGGCGACCAGGTCGTGCGGCTTGGTGGCCTTGGCGTACGCCAGCGCCCGCAGTGTCGGTGAGTGGATCTTGCTCACCAGCACGACGGCGTGGTTGCGGCTGGGCAGCGGCACCGTGCCTTCGGGGGCCAGCTCGACGGCGACGGCGTCGTAGTGCTTGCGGATGGCGACCATCAGGAAGAACAGGACGATCATGGCGCCGATCGCGAGGTAGGCGCCGGCCAGGAACTTGTACCGCACGACGATGATCAGCACCAGGCCGGTCACGGCGGCGCCGGTGCCGTTGATCGCCTGGGAGCGTCGGATGGCCTTGCGGCGTGCGCCGTCGGTGGTGCGGGCCAGCTCGGTGCGCCAGTGCCGGACCATCCCGGTCTGCGAGAGCGTGAACGACGTGAACACACCAACGATGTAGAGGTGGATCAGCTTCTCGATGTTGGCGTTGAAGCCGATGACCAGCGCGATGGAGATCAGGGCCAGCAGCACGATGCCGTTGCTGTACGCCAGCCGGTCGCCGCGGTTGTGCAGCTGGCGCGGCAGGTAGCGGTCCCGCGCCAGGATCGAGGCGAGGGTCGGGAAGCCGTTGAAGGCGGTGTTCGCCGCCAGGATGAGGATGGCTGCGGTCGCTGCCTGGAAGGCGTAGAACAGCGGGCTGCGGCCCCAGATGGCCTCCGCCACCTGGCTGATGACCGACGGGTTGCCATCCGGGTGGGCCCTCGCCCCGGTGGCCAGCGCGAGCGCCGTGATCCCCCCGAAGAGCGAGATCGCCAGCGCCCCCATGATCAGCAGGGTGGTGGCGGCGTTCTTGCTCTTGGGCTTCTGGAAGGCGGGCACACCGTTGCTGATGGCCTCGACGCCGGTGAGCGCGGTGCAGCCGGAGGCGAACGCCCGCAAGGCCAGCAGCACCGTGAAGATGCCGCCGACGTGCGCGGTCTGCTCCAGCGGCAGCGTCGCGCTCTCGGCGGCGGGGATGCCGCCGGTCAGTGCCCGGTAGAGCCCGCTCGCCAGCAGCAGGAACGTCAGCGCCACGAAGGCATACGTCGGAAACGCGAAGGCGGTGCCCGACTCGCGGGTGCCTCGCAGGTTGACCACCGCGAGCAGCACGATGAAGCCGACCGACAGTGCCACGGCGTGCGGCGCCAGGGACGTGAACGCCGACGTGATCGCGAGGACACCGGAGACGATCGAGACCGCCACGGTCATCACGTAGTCGACCAGGAGCGCGGCAGCCGCCGTCAGCGCCGCCCGCTCGCCCAGGTTGTCCTTGCTGACGATGTAGGCGCCGCCGCCGCTGGGGTAGGCGAAGCAGGTCTGCCGGTACGACGCCACCACGATGGCGAGCAGCAGCGCCACGGCCAGCGCGATCGGGGCCGCCAGGCCCAGGTAGGACGCAGCGCCGGCGGCGCCGAGCACGAGCACGATCTGCTCCGTCGCGTAGGCCACGGACGAGATCGGGTCGGAGCAGAACACCGGGAGCGCGATCTTCTTGGGCAGTAGCGTCTCGCCCAGTCGGTTGCTCGCGACGGCCCGCCCGATGAACGCGCGCTTGAGCAGGTCGATCGTCCCGGTCATGGCGCATTCATACCTCCTGGTGGGCGGGTAGCCCCGAACCCACGCGACGCGCTCGCCGTGCACCCGCGCGCCGCGGTCGCGGTGGACGTCGGCCCGACTACTCTCTGCGTGCCGCCTTCCCCCAGGCCGCGGCGCTCCCCGTACGGCTCGGAGACCCACGTGCCCACCCTCGCCCCGCTGTCGGTCCAGGTCATCGGCTACACGCAGTTCGAGCCGCCCGCAGGGGTGCCCTGGGAGACCGATGCAGCAGGGGGCCAGGCGCTCGCCGAGTTCGCCGGCCGGGCCTGCTACCAGTCCTGGCGCAAGCCCAACCCGGCCACCGCGACCAACGCCGGGTACCTGCAGCACATCCTGGAGGTCGGCCACCTGTCGGTGCTCGAGCACGGCAGCGTCACCTTCTACCTCACGGGCATCAGCCGCTCGCTCACCCACGAGTTGATCCGGCACCGGCACTTCTCCTACAGCCAGCTCTCCCAGCGGTACGTGCCGGAGCGCGACGCCGCGATGGTCGAGCCGGCCGTGATCGCCGAAGACCCGGAGCTGCACGCGTTGTTCGAGGACGCGAGCGACGCGGCCCTGTCCTCGTACACGCGGCTCCTGGAGGGGCTGGAGAAGAAGTTCGCCGATGTCGAGGACGTGACCAGTCGCCGCAAGCAGGCCCGCCAGGCGGCCAGGGCGGTGCTGCCGAACGCCACCGAGACCCGGATCGTCGTCACCGGCAACTACCGCGCGATGCGGCACTTCGTGGCGATGCGGGCCAGCGAGCACGCCGACGTCGAGATCCGTGAGCTCGCGGTCGCTGTCCTGCGCGAGCTGCAGCGGGTCGCTCCCCACGTGTTCGCGGACTTCACCATCGCCACCCTTGCCGACGGCACCGAGGTCGCCAGCAGCTCGCTGGTCGGCGAGGGCTGAGCGTGTGTCCACGGCGGCGCTGTTGAGCGTCGGTGGGTAGCCTCCCCGGCATGACCGTGCAGGCAGATGCGACCGGGATGGCGACGCCCTTCGGCCGGGTGCTGACCGCGATGGTCACGCCGTTCACCGCCGCCGGCGAGCTCGACCTGGCGACAGCCGCCCTGCTCGCGGTGCGGCTGGTCGACCAGGGCAACGACGGCCTGGTCATCAACGGCACCACGGGGGAGTCGGCGACGACGACCCGGCAGGAGAAGGCCGACCTGGTGCGTGCGGTCGTCGATGCGGTCGGCGACCGGGCCCACGTGCTCGCCGGTATCGGCACCAACGACACCGCCCAGACCATCGAGCTGGCCCAGGACGCCGCCAAGGCCGGGGCGAGCGGCCTGCTGTCGGTCACGCCGTACTACTCGCGACCCCCGGACGCCGGGCTCCTCGTCCACTTCGAGCGCACGGCTTCGGCCACCGACCTACCGGTGATGCTGTACGACATCCCGGTCCGCACCGGTCGCGCGCTGTCGCACGCCGTCCTGGTGCGTCTTGCCGGGCACCCCCAGGTCGTCGCGCTCAAGGATGCCAAGGACGACCTGATGGCCACCTCGCGGCTGCTCGCCGAGGCAGACCTCGCGGTCTACTGCGGCACCGACGCACTGAATCTGCCGCAGCTCGCCATTGGCGCGGTCGGCGTGGTGAGCGTGGTCAGCCACGTGGTGACCCCGCAGCTGGCGCAGCTCGTGCGCGCGTACAGCGCGGGCGACGTCGACCGGGCCCGGGCCCTCAACCGCAGTCTGCAGCCGGTTTACACCGGCATGTTCCGCACCCAGGGCGTCATCCTCGCAAAAGCCGCCCTCGGGCTGCTCGGCCTGCCTGTCGGGCCTGTGCGGCTGCCGCTCGTCGACGCCACCGAGGAGCAGGTCAGCATGTTGAAAGATGATCTTCGAGACGTCCTCGGATGAGCCACCCGCACCCCGACCTCGGCCCGCCGCCGGCACTGCCCGCCGGCGGCCTGCGGGTCGTTGCGCTCGGCGGCCTGGCCGAGATCGGCCGCAACATGACGGTGTTCGAGCACGCCGGCCGGCTGCTGGTCGTCGACTGCGGCGTGCTGTTCCCGGAGGACAACCAGCCCGGCGTCGACCTGATCCTGCCGGACTTCTCCTACATCCGGGACCGGCTGGCCGACATCGAGGCCGTCGTGCTCACGCACGGCCACGAGGACCACCTGGGCGGGGTGCCGTACCTGCTGCGCGAGCGGCGCGATCTGCCGATCATCGGCAGCCGGTTCACGCTGGCGCTGCTCGAGGCCAAGCTGCGCGAGCACCGCATCACCCCGGTGCTGCGCGAGGTACGTGAGGAGCAGGTGCTGCAGGTCGGGCCGTTCGGCCTGGAGTTCTTCGCGGTCAACCACTCGATCCCCGACGCGCTGGCCGTCGCGATCCGTACCGACGCCGGGATCGTGCTGCACACCGGCGACTTCAAGATGGACCAGCTGCCGCTCGACGGGCGGCTCACCGACCTCGGTGGCTTCGCGCGGCTCGGCCGCGAGGGCGTCGACCTGCTGCTCTCGGACTCCACCAACGCCGAGGTGCCGGGCTTCGTCACCCCCGAGCGCGAGATCGGCCCGGTCCTCGACGACGTCGTACGCACCTCGCAGGGCCGGGTCATTGTCGCGTGCTTCGCCAGTCATGTGCACCGGGTGCAGCAGGTGCTCGACGCGGCCGAGCGGCATGGCCGGCACGTGGCCTTCGTCGGCCGCTCGATGGTGCGCAACATGGGGGTGGCCCGCGACCTCGGCATCTTGCGCGTCCCGCCCGGCCTGATGGTCGACATGAAGGACATCGAGTCGCTACCGGACAACCGCGTCGTGCTGGTGTCGACCGGCTCGCAGGGCGAGCCGCTGTCAGCGCTGTCACGGATGGCCAACCGCAGCCACCACCAGATCCGGATCGAGGCCCACGACACGGTCGTGCTGGCCTCCTCGCTCATCCCGGGCAACGAGAACGCCGTCTACCGGGTGATCAACGGGCTGTCCCGCTGGGGCGCCCGGGTCGTCCACAAGGGCGTCGCGAAGGTGCACGTGTCGGGGCACGCACCCGCCGGCGAGCTGCTCTACCTGCTCAACGCCGTACGCCCCAGCAACCTCATGCCGGTGCACGGCGAGTGGCGGCACCTGCGCGCGCATGCCGCCCTCGGGCGGCTGACCGGTGTGCCCGAGGAGCGGATCGTGCTCGCCGAGGACGGCGTGGTCGTCGACCTGGTCGACGGCAAGGCTGCGATCGTCGGCGCGGTGCCGTGCGGCTACGTCTACGTCGACGGCCTCGAGGTCGGCGACGTCAGCGAGGTGACGCTGAAGGACCGCAGGATCCTCGGCGACGAGGGCTTCATCTCCGTGACCGTGGCCATCGACGCGGTCACCGGCAAGGTGGCGGGCGGCCCGCAGGTAGCGGCCAGGGGCTTCTCGGACGACCCGCGGGCCTTCGACCCGGTGAAGGCGCTGATCGAGGCCGAGCTCGACGGCGGGGCCCGTGAGGGCGTCAGCGACGTGCACGCCGTCGCCCACATCGTGCGCCGCGTCGTCGGCCGCTGGGTCAACGACACCTACCGCCGGCGCCCGATGATCATTCCGGTGGTCATCGAGGTCTGAGGGCGGCGTGTCCGGCGCTCGGCAGACGGTTCGGGTCGCACCCGGGCGGTACCGTCCGGCACATGGCCTCCCGCTCACCCGCGCCACCCCGTGCCCGCTCCGGCAGCGGCTCGACGCGGGTGCCGGCGGCGCGCAAGGCCGCCCCGGCGAAGCCGGCTGCGAATCAGCAGAGTGGCGGCAGGCAGGGTCGCGGGCGGAAGGCGTCGATCGGGCGTGCGACCTCGCGTCGGTCCGCCGCCAGCAGCGCCCGCCCCAGGCCCCGCGCCATCGTTGTCACAGGTGTGCTGCGCCTGCTGATCGGCACCTGGCGGCTGCTCGCCAGTGGGGTCGGGAGCGCGTTGCGTTCCGCCAGCGGGGGTGCCCGCGACCTGGACCCGGCGCACCGGCGCGACGGCCTCGGCCTGCTGCTCCTGGCCGGCGCCCTGGTCGCCGCCGGAGGGGTCTGGTGGCACGCCGGCGGCGCCGGGAGCGCGGTCGCGACCGGCCTGGGCGCCGTGCTCGGTCGAGGATCGCTGCTGCTGCCGCCACTGCTCGCCCTCGGCGCCTGGCACGTTCTGCGCCACCCTGCCGGGCCGGGCGGCCGTGGGCGCGTCGTCGTCGGCTGGCTCGCCCTGGCGCTGGGCGCCCTCGGCGTGCTGCACGTGGTGCGCGGGGACCGCCCGCGCACCGACAAGGGTGGCGTCGTCGGCTTTGTGCTCGGCGACCCGCTGGCCGCCGCCCTCACGCCATGGCTGGCGGTGCCGGTCCTGCTGCTGCTTGCGGTGTTCGGCCTGCTGGTCATCACCGCGACGCCGATCCAGCAGGTGCCGGGGGCGCTGGCCCGCCTGCGCGACCAGGTGCTGCGCAGGGCTGCCGACCCGGCCACCGCTACTGACCCGGGCACCACCGTCCGGCCGGCCACCCCGTCGCAGCGCAGCCGCTCGCGCTCCCGGCCGGGCGGCCTGGCAGTCCAGGAGCCGCCGGCCGACGCGAGCCCGGTCGTGCTGGAGGCCGCTCCGGTCGAGGTCGAGGCCTTCGAGCCGCCGCCCCACACGCCGATGCCGCCCGTGGCGGAACAGCTCGTCCTGAAGGGCGACTACGTCCTGCCACCCGCCGATCTGCTCGCGGCGGGCAGTCCGCCCAAGCGGCGCAGCGCCGCCAACGACGAGATCATCGCGGCGCTGTCGCAGGTCCTGTCGGACTTCCAGGTGGATGCGCGGGTCACCGGCTTCTCCCGCGGCCCGACCGTCACCCGCTATGAGATCGAGCTCGGGCCGGCCGTCAAGGTCGAGCGGATCAAGACGTTGCAGCGCAACATTGCGTACGCCGTGAAGAGCCCTGACGTCCGCATCATCGACGTCATTCCGGGCAAGAGCGCGATCGGCATCGAGATCCCCAACTCTGACCGAGAGAACGTCAGCCTGGGCGACATCCTGCGCAGCAAGGTGGCCCAGGACGACCACCATCCGATGCTGGTGGCCCTGGGCAAGGACATCGAGGGCGGTTTCGTCTGCGCCAACATCGCCAAGACGCCGCACATCCTGATCGCGGGTGCGACCGGCGCCGGCAAGTCGGTCTGCATCAACAGCCTGCTGGTCAGCATCCTGACCCGGGCCACCCCCGACGAGGTCCGGATGGTGCTCGTCGACCCCAAGCGCGTCGAGCTGACCGCGTACGAGGGGATCCCACACCTCATCACGCCGATCATCACCAACCCGAAGAAGGCGGCCGAGGCGCTGCAGTGGGTCGTGCGGGAGATGGACCTGCGCTACGACGACCTCGCGGCGAGCGGCTTTCGGCACGTCGATGACTTCAACGCGGCGGTCCGCCGGGGTGACCTGGTGGCGCCGGAGAACAGCCAGCGGGTCTACACGCCGTACCCGTACCTGCTGGTCGTCATCGATGAGCTCGCCGACCTGATGATGGTGGCGCCACGCGACGTCGAGGACTCCATCGTGCGGATCACCCAGCTCGCCCGGGCCGCCGGCATCCATCTGGTGATCGCCACGCAGCGACCGTCCGTCGACGTCGTTACCGGGCTGATCAAGGCCAACGTTCCGTCCCGGCTGGCCTTTGCGACCAGCTCCGGCACCGACAGCAAGGTCATCCTGGATCAGCCCGGTGCGGAGAAGCTGATCGGCAAGGGTGACTCGCTGTTCCTGCCGATGGGCGCCAGCAAGCCGATCCGCGTGCAGGGCGCGCTGGTGACCGACACCGAGGTCAGCGCGGTCGTCGAGCACGTCAAGGGTCAGCGTCGACCGGCGTTCCGCGAGGACGTCGCGGTCGTGACGATCCGCAAGGAGGTCGACGAGGACATCGGCGACGACCTCGACCTGCTGTGCCAGGCCGTCGAGCTCGTCGTGTCGACGCAGTTCGGGTCGACGTCGATGCTGCAGCGCAAGCTGCGGGTCGGGTTCGCCAAGGCCGGCCGGCTGATGGATCTGATGGAGAGCCGCGGCGTGGTCGGGCCGACCGAGGGCAGCAAGGCCCGCGACGTGCTGATCCGCCCCGAGGAGGTCGAAGGCGTGCTCACCGTGATGCGCGGCGGTGGCTGAGCCGGCCGTCGTCGACCTGGTCTGGCCCGCGCTGCCCCTGGACGCGGCAACCTACGCCGGGGTGCACGCCCTTGTCGCCGCCGTCGCCGCCACCGGGGGAGCGGTCGGCTGGCTCGAGGTGCCTCCCGAGCGCGAGTCTCGTGCCTGGCTCGACGGGGTGCTGGCCTCCGGCGGCCGGCTGGTGCTCGCCACCCGCGGCAACTCGGTGGCCGGCTGCGGCTACTGGCAGCACCTGACGGCACCGGTCATGCGCCAGAACGCCGAGATCCGCAAGGTCATGGTGGCGCCGGACGCCCGCGGTCTCGGGATCGCCCGGCAGGTGCTTGTCGCGCTGGTCCGGGACGCCGACCGGACCGGTGTCGAGGTGCTGTCACTGGGGTCACGGGGCAACAACCACGCCGCGCTCGGGCTCTACACCAGCCTGGGCTTCGTCGTGACCGGTCGACGGCCGGACTCGATCGCGGTGGGGCAGGACCGCTTCGACGAGGTGCTGCTGCACCTGGACCTGCGCCCCGGACGCGACCCGACCGGGCCGGCGCTGGTCCGGCACGGCAGCCGCCGCGAGGGCCCGGGTCGGACCTGAGCGGCCCGCGGCCGCGCCTAGAGTGGAACGGTGACCTCCCCGCGCCGCGTCTCGCTCACCACCCTGGGCTGCGCGCGCAACGAGGTCGACTCCGAAGAGCTCGCGGGCCGGCTCGAGGCAGCCGGCTGGACGCTCGTGGCGGACGGCGAGCCGACCGACGTCGCGGTCGTCAACACCTGCGGCTTCGTCGCGGCCGCCAAGAAGGACTCGATCGACACGCTGCTCGCCGCCGGCGACACCGGCGCCAAGGTGGTGGCCGTCGGCTGCCTCGCCGAGCGCTACGGCAAGGACCTGGCCGAGCAGCTGCCAGAGGCCGACGCCGTGCTCGGCTTCGACTCCTACGCCGACCTGTCGACCCATCTGCAGGCCGTGCTGGACGGCGTGGCTGTCGCGTCGCACACCCCCGGCGACCGCCGCCGGCTGCTGCCGCTCAGCCCGGTCGCGCGGCAGGAGCCCGCCGCCATCGTCGACGTCGGGCTGCCCGGGCACGCCGGCGGCCCGACCGTCCTGCGGAGGCGGCTGGCGGGCGGGCCGGTCGCGCCGCTGAAGCTCGCGTCCGGCTGCGACCGGCGCTGCGCGTTCTGCGCCATCCCGAGCTTTCGGGGCGCCTTCGTGTCGCGCCGTCCCTCGGACGTCATCGCCGAGGCCCGCTGGCTCGGCGAGCACGGCGTCCGCGAGCTGGTGCTGGTCAGCGAGAACTCCACGTCGTACGGCAAGGATCTCGGTGACCTGCGGCTGCTGGAGACGCTGCTCCCCGAGCTGGCCGCGCTGCACGGGATCGACCGGGTGCGGCTGTCCTACCTGCAGCCGGCGGAGATGCGGCCATCCCTGGTCGAGGTGCTGACCGGCACCCCCGGCGTCGTGCCGTACTTCGACATGAGCTTCCAGCACGCCTCCGGGCCGTTGCTGCGCCGGATGCGGCGGTTCGGCGATACCGACCGTTTCCTGGACCTGCTGGCGATAGTGCGCGCCGCCAGCCCGGCTGCCGGGGTTCGCAGCAACGTCATCGTCGGCTTCCCGGGCGAGACCGAGGCCGACGTCGCCGAGCTCGAGCGCTTCCTGTGCGCCGCGGGGCTCGACGCGATCGGCGTGTTCGGCTACTCCGACGAGGACGGCACCGAGGCTGAGCGGCTGCCCGACCACCTGGCGCAGGACGTCGTCGACGAGCGTGTTGCGCGGCTGTCCTCGCTCGCCGAGGAGCTGACCGCACAGCGGGCCCAGCAGCGGGTCGGTGAGCTCGTCGAGGTGCTCGTCGACAGTGCCGACGGCGAGGGCCGGGCCGCGCACCAGGCCCCCGAGGTCGACGGCAGCACGCAGCTGCTCGGCGCCGGCCACCGGGTCGGCAGCCTGGTGTGGGCGGTCGTCACCGGTTCCGAGGGCGTCGACCTGGTCGCCGACCCCGTCCGGGTTCCCGCGGTCGTGTGAGCACCGCCGCGGGTCCGCGCGACCCGCTGGCCGACCCGTCGTCACCGGCCAGCACGCTGAACATCGCCAATGCGCTGACCGTCCTGCGACTGCTGCTGGTGCCGGTGTTCGCGATGCTGCTGCTGGCCGGTGACGGCACCGACCGCGGCTACCGGATCGCGGCCTGTGTGATGTTCGCCGTGGCTTCCTACACCGACCGCATCGACGGTCAACTGGCCCGCCGGCACGGGCTCGTGACGTCGTTCGGCAAGCTGGCCGACCCGATCGCGGACAAGGCGCTGACCGGGACGGCGCTGGTCGGGCTGTCCCTGCTCGGTGAGCTGTCGTGGGTCGTCACGGCAGTCGTGGTGGTCCGCGAGGTCGGCGTCACCGTGCTGCGCTTCGTGGTCATCCGGCACGGCATCATGCCGGCCAGCCCTGGCGGGAAGCTCAAGACCCTTCTGCAGGGCCTCGCGATCGGCTTGTACGTTCTGCCGCTGACCGGCCTGCTCGCGAGCGGCCGGGCGTACGTCATGGCCCTGGCGGTCATCGTCACCGTGGTCACCGGCGCCGACTACGTCTCCCGCGCTGTGACGCTTCGCCGGACGAGCCCGCGGGCGGACCTGAAGCGCGCCCGCCGGGCCGCCGCGAGCCGCCCTCGGCAGACCTGACATGACGATGGCGGACCTGACGTGACGACAGCAGACCGGGGCCTGACGGGGGCGGTGCTGGCCATCGGTGACGAGCTGCTGCTCGGCGATATCGTGAACAGCAACGCGGCCTGGCTGGGGGAGGCCCTCGCGGGGGTCGGGGTGGCCGTCGTGCACTCCGCGATGGTCGGCGACGACGTGCCGCGCCTGGCGACCGCCCTGCGGCGAGCCATGCAGGACGCCGACGTCGTCGTTATGACCGGTGGGCTCGGTCCGACCAGTGACGACGTGACCCGCGACGCCCTGGCCCGAGTCGCAGCGGCGCCGCTGGAGCGTCGGCCCGAGCTGGAGCAGGAGCTACGCGACCGCTTCGCGTCGTACGGCTTCGCGATGCCCGCCCAGGTCTTTCGTCAGGCCGATGTGCCGCGGGGTGCGCGGGCGCTGTACAACTCGGTGGGGAGCGCCCCCGGGCTGCGCCTGGAGCTCGACGGGCGGCTCGTGGTGGCGCTGCCCGGCCCGCCGCACGAGATGCGAGCCGTGGCGCAGGCACATCTGCTGCCTGAGCTGGCGAGCCGTACCCGCGCCGTCCTCACCACCCGCACGCTGCGCTGCGCCGGCACCGGGGAGAGCAGCGTTGCTGAGCTCGTGGAGGCGACCGTGCAGCTGCCCGCCGGGGTGGCCCTGGCCTACCTCGCGGGCGGAGGCATCGTGCGGGTCCGGTTCACGACCGCTGGCGACCCGGCCGTTCTCGAGCCGCTCGTCGAGGCCTGCGCAGCGGCGCTCGGGGACGACGTGTTCGGCCAAGACGACCAGACGCTGCCGGGGGTCGTGGGTCGGCTCCTGGCTGCGCGCGGCCAGACGGTGGCGACGGCTGAGTCGCTCACCGGCGGACTGCTCGGCGCCGCCCTGTCGGAGTTACCGGGATCCTCCGCCACCTACCGCGGGGGTTTGGTCGTCTACGCCACCGACGCCAAGGCCTCGGTCGCCGGGGTTTCCGAGGAGATTCTCGGTGCGTACGGAGCGGTCTCCGAGCAGACCGCCACGGCGCTGGCCGAGGGCGCCCGGACCCGGCTCGGCGCCGACTGGGCGATCTCGACGACCGGCGTGGCAGGACCGCAGGAGCAGGAGGGTAAGTCGGTCGGCACGATTCACCTGGCCGTCGCCGGGCCGAGTGGCGGCCGGGTGCGCAGCCTGCAGGTCCCCGGTGACCGCGAGCGGGTCCGCGTGCTGGCCGTCACCGCCGGGCTGGACCTGCTGCGCCGGTGCCTGTTGGCATGATCCCGGGTGCCGCCGCTCTGCCGTGAGCGGACACCGTGCGGCTTCGGTGGCATGGTCACGGGCTGCGGGTACGTTGGCATGGACGTCGAGCGCAGGAGGTGAGGCAGGTGGCGGTGCTACGCACGCTCATTGGCGAGGCCCTGCGCACCACCCGGCTGCGTCAGGACCGCACGTTGCGCGAGGTCAGCGCTGCGGCCAGGGTCAGCCTGGGTTACCTCTCCGAGGTCGAGCGCGGTCAGAAGGAGGCGTCCTCCGAGCTGCTGGCCAGCATCTGCCGGGCCCTCGGCGTCCGGCTGTCCGACGTCCTGCGCGAAGTCAGCGAGTCGCTGTCGGCCCTTGAGCCGGAGCCGCTACCCGTGGCTGTCGAGGGCGCGCTCGCGCAGCCCCGGAGCCGGCCGGTTGCCGTACCGACCCCTGTGCCGTCCGCCGTGGGAGCGCTGGAGCCGGTCCGGGCTCGTCGCTCGCGCGACGTCGTCGCCGCAGCCTGACCGGCGCTCACGCAGTCGCCGGCCGTCCGGACTGACAGACTGCAGGGCAGCGCCGAACCGGCGGCCCGCACCGACGCACAGGAGCAACCGATGGCCAACCCCTTCGTCAAGGGCTGGAAGTACCTGATGGCGGCCTTCGGCGCGAAGATCGACGAGCGCGCCGACCCGAAGATCCAGATCCAGCAGGCCATCGAGGACGCCCAGCGCCAGCACCAGCAGCTCACCCAGCAGGCTGCGGCCGTGATCGGCAACCAGCGCCAGCTCGAGATGAAGCTGGCCCGGCAGATGACCGACGTGGAGAAGCTGCAGTCCTCCGCCCGGCAGTCGCTGGTGCTCGCCGACCAGAAGCGGGCAGCCGGTGACGAGGCGGGCGCCACGCAGTTCGAGCAGACCGCCCAGGCCTTCGCGACGCAGCTGGTCAGCGCCGAGCAGTCGATGGAGGACCTCAAGAGCCTGCACGACTCAGCGCTGCAGGCGGCCGAGCAGGCCAAGAAGGCCGTGGAGACCAACGCGATGACCGTGCAGAGCAAGCTCGCGGAGCGAACGCAGCTGCTCAGCCAGCTCGAGCAGGCCAAGATGCAGGAGCAGGTCTCGGCCAGTCTGCAGTCGATGTCGGCATTGTCCGCGCCGGGCAACACGCCGTCGCTCGCCGAGGTGCGCGACAAGATCGAGTCGCGCTACGCGCGGGCGCTCGGCTCGGCCGAGCTGGCGTCCAACAGCGTCGAGGGTCGGATGCTCGAGGTGCAGAAGAGCACCCTGGACATGGCCGGCGCGTCGCGGCTGGACCAGATCCGGCAGAGCATCGCCGGCAAGCAGCTGTCGCCGCCGCCGGCCTCGAACGCTCCGCAGCTCACCAAGCCGTCGGCCGGCGAGGCGGCAGCGACCGAGGGCTCGACGTCCTGACGGCGCTGCCGGGTTGGCAGTGCGGGCACCAGTAGGTCAGCCGCGCGAACGGCGGGTCACCCTGCTCGGCCGAGGTGACCCTGGTCCCGCAGCGCCGGCAGGGTCGGCCGGTGCGCTCGAACACCCAGTGGTCCTCGCCGCGGCGCAGCGAGCCGGTCGTGGTCTGCTCCCAGTGACCGCGGTTAGCCCTCATCAGCCGGCGCGCGGTGCCTACCAGCGCCGGCAGGTCCGGGATGTCGCCCACGTCCGCCCAGGGCGTGAGCCCGCGCAGGAACAGCACCTCGCAGCGGTAGAGGTTGCCCAGCCCCGCCAGCAGCCGCTGGTCGAGCAGCGCCATCCCGATCTCGCGGTCGGGCTCGGCGAGCAGCCGGCGCAGCGCCTCGGCCGCGTCGAAGGTGTCGTCCAGCACGTCCGGTCCGAGGTGGCCGACCGCCCGGTCCTCCTCGGCGGTCGGTAGCAGCTCGAGGACCGGCAGCCGGTAGCCGACCGCGTGCCACTCCGGATTCTCGAGGACCACGCGGACCTGCCAGTCCGGGCCGCCCGTCCAGCGGTCGCCAGGGCGGTACAGGTGCCAGCTGCCGTCCATCCGGAAGTGCGTGTGCAGGGTGAGCCCGCCGGTCAGCCTGGTCAGCAGGTGCTTGCCGCGCGGGACGACCTCGAGCACCGTCCGACCCGCCAGGTCGGCGGTCGCCAACGCCGGTACCCGGAAGTCCGAGCGGGTCAGGGCGCGGCCGGCGAGCGCCTCATGCATGCGCCGGGCGGCCAGCCAGACGGTGTCGCCCTCAGGCACGCGTGAAGGCGCTGGCGTACGCCGTCGTGCCGACCTGGATCGAGTAGGTCTGGTAGTAGCCGTCGATGCCTCGGCGCTGGGCAGCGCGGTGGCCCGGGTGGTCCCGCCAGCCCCGGTGCGACTGCTCGTCCGCGAAGGTCACCACCGTCACCCGTTCGCCGTCGTCGGCGACAAAGATCTTGTGTTCGACGTAGCCCGACATGCCGCGCGCGAGCTCTGCGACCTGCTCGGCGTCGCCGGTGTACGCCTGGACGGCGTCCGGGCGCAGCCGCGACCGGAACACCGTGACGACCTGACCCACGACCGGCTCCATGGCGCCATCATCCCCTGTCGGCCGACCACGCGAGAGCCGGCTAGCCCGGTCAACCCCGCGACAGACCGGTCGAACCCCGCAGCCGCCGGCTGCGGGAGCCGAAGCTCTCCTCGTTGACCCCGCGACGCAGCCCCGCCCGGGTCGGTCGCTCGGCGAGCGAGGGGAAGGGCCCCGGCTGGCAGGACGGGCACCACCAGGTCTGGCGGCCGTACGGCAGGCCGTTGCTGTCCCGGAAGCCGACCGGTGTGCCGCAGCGCCGGCACGGTCGTTCGGCGCGGCCGTACACCCAGTGGGTCTGCCCGCGGCGGGTGTCGCCGGTCGTGACCTGGCCGGGGTGCTCGATGCTGTGCTTGAGCATCCGGCGGGCAAGGCGTACCAGGGCCGGCAGGTCGACGTCGCGCACCGGGGTCCACGGCGACACCCCGCGCAGGTAGCAGGTCTCCACGGCCCACAGGTTGCCGATGCCGGCGAGGTTCTTCTGGTCCAGGATCGCCTCGACGAGGGGGCGGTCCGGGTCGGCCGACAGCCGGCGGACCGCCTCCGGCTCGTCCCAGCCGGGCCCGAGCAGGTCCGGGCCGAGATGGCCGACGACCTCGTCCTCGCGGGCGGTCTCCACCAGCTCCAGCACCGGCATGCGCAGGGCGTACGCCGTCGGCCCATCGGTCGACAGCACCAGCCGTACCTCGTCGTCAAAGGCCGACGGGAGCCGCTTGCCGGCGCCCACCAGCTGCCAGGCGCCGTCCATCTCGAAGTGCGTGTGCAGAGTGAGCCCACCGCTGAACCGGGTGAGCATGTGCTTGCCGATGGATTCAAAGGCCAGCACCTGCCGGCCGGACAGGTCGGCGGTCGCGTGCTGCGGCACCCGGAAGTCGCTGCCGGTGACGGTCCGGCCGACGAGAGCGGCGGCCATCCGCCGGGCCGCCTTCCACACGCTGTCACCTTCGGGCACCGCCCCATCGTGCCCCTTACGGCGGGCAGGAGACAGCGCTCGCATGTCGAAACAGCCGACCCATGAGACGCACCGTGCTGGCGATCACCGCCGCCGGCTGATC
>ENA-OBIO01000535-OBIO01000535.1-metagenomes-genome-assembly--contig:-NODE-535-length-19534-cov-4.45341_pt1 | contig 19534 bp, 17 predicted proteins | sample MGYA00153383_OBIO01 | MGnify analysis MGYA00153383 | reverse complement strand
GTTGGCGGTTACATTGCGGCGATTTTGTCAACGAAGGTATTCGTGACGACGGGGATGTTTCCGATCCCTTTATTGCTGCTAGAAATGGCGATCGCGGGGATCGTTTGCGGGATTTTGGGAATTATGGTCGGAGTGCCAGCCCTGCGGCTACGGGGGATTTATTTGGCGATCGCCACCATCGCCTTTATCGAGATTCTCCGTATTCTCTCACTCAATCTCGAAATAACTGGTGGCGCAGTCGGGATTTTTGGGATTCCCCAACCATTTAATAGCCCGATCGAGTATCTATGGATTGCTTTACCGTTATTGTTATTAAGCATGGCATTTGTCTATCGACTCGAAAATATTCGTGTCGGACGCGCTTTAGTTGCAATTCGTGAAGATGAATTAGCTGCTGATGCAATGGGGATCGATCCCACTTATTACAAGGTTTTAGCATTTACATTAGGCGCGATTCTCGCAGGGGTTGTCGGTGCCGTCAGTGCCCACTTTCTCAATACCTGGAATGCTCGACAAGGTACTTTCGATGCAAGTATTGTCTACTTAACTTTTGTCTTAATTGGCGGTTCGCGCAGCTTTTTGGGCGCGGTGCTGGGGGGAATGGTATTTACAGCGATGCCGGAATTGTTGCGGTTTGCAGCGGATATACCTAATTTACCGTTATTTATCGCTCAGTTTCTCAAGGATGGACGATTGATAATTTTTGGCTTATTAATCGTATTGGGTACGATCTTTTTCCCTCAAGGTTTAGTACCTGCGGGGTTATTTAAGCGATCGTCCGATCGAAAGCCAAAGCTGAAATAATGATATGGCGATCGCGAAAGCTATTAGGACATGACAGCGATTGAATTCGCCGCTTAGAGTGTAAAGTCTGCCTGTCTTGAAAAGATGCTCTACTTGGGGAGACCCCAAGACCGCACTTTTCGCTACGCAGACTAATTAACGTCAGTTTGGGATAAGAAAAGTTAATTTGCTTCGTTCTACCACCGCCCTGAACTGGAAGTTCGGGCTAATAGCAAAAGTTCGTTTCAACGAACTACGCAATTGGTCAGTTCTCTGAAGAGAACTTTTGCTATTAGCCCCGAATTCATTCGAGGGCGGTTTAGAAACTGTACCTAAATCTGAGCGACTATTTTGTAAATAGCACTAGTAATTGCTTTGAGTTCTGACGGTTGAATAATGTACGGTGGCATCGTATAGATCAGTCGCCCAAACGGACGCAACCATACTCCCTCTTCCACAAAACGCGGCTGGATCGCTTGCATATCCACCGAATCGTGCAGCTCTACGACCCCAATTGCGCCCAATACCCGCACATCCTTGACTGCCGCCAAACTCCGGCAAGGTTCCAACTCTGCGGTGAGCTGAGATTCAATCGATCGGATCGTGGATTGCCAATCATAACTTTCTAGCAAGGTTAAATTTGCTAAAGACACCGCACAAGCCAAGGGATTCGCCATAAAAGTTGGGCCGTGCATAAATACCCCTGCCTCCCCTGCGGCAAAACTTTCACTAATCTCCCGCGTCGTCAGAGTCGCTGCTAGCGAGATCATCCCTCCAGATAAAGCTTTGCCGACGCACAGAATATCGGGACAGATCGAAGCATAGTCGCACGCAAACATTTTACCCGTTCGACCAAAACCAGTAGCAATCTCATCTAAAATCAGTAAAACATCATATTTTTCACATAACGCCTTGGCTTGTCGGACATATTCTGGATGATAAAAGCGCATCCCCCCAGCATTTTGCACCACTGGCTCAAAAATAGCCGCTGCGATGCGATCGTGGTGTGCTGCTAACAACGCCGCAAAACTCTCAATATCCTGCTCTTGCCAATCTCGATCGAACGGAATCTGCGGTGCGTCAGCGAAATATTGCGGGGTCAAAATATTGCGAAAAAGATGGTGCATTCCATTCACCGGATCGCACACTGACATTGCCGCAAAGGTGTCCCCATGATAGCCATTCCGAATGGTGAGAAAACCTTGCTTCTGCGGCAAGCCGCGATTGTACCAATATTGCACCGCCATTTTCATCGCGACTTCGACAGCGACTGAGCCAGAGTCACAAAAAAAGACCTGTTGGAGTGGATCTGGTGTCATGGCAATCAATTTCATGGTCAAATCCACTGCTGGCTGGTGAGTTAGACCACCAAACATCATATGCGACATCCGATCGATTTGTGCATGAGCAGCTTGGTTGAGACGGGGATGATTATAGCCATGAATAGCAGTCCACCATGAAGAGATCCCATCAATGAGCGATCGACCATCCATTAACTCAATATATACGCCATGAGCGGATGCTACCGGAAATACTGGCAGCAGATTAGGCATTGCCGCGTAGGGATGCCAAACGTGCAGGCGATCTAGATCGAGGAGTTGCTGTAAAGATTGCATGGAGGAGTGTGCAGGTTGGTATTCTCACATCTTGCATCAAAACATAGTTATTAGTGTTTAGTGGATGGTGGATGGCGAAAAGTGCAGTCTTGGGGCGCGAGCTTTGTGGGGGAAGCTTCCCCCACAAACGTCGCTTGTTTCCCCAAGTGGAGCACCTTTTCAAGACAGTGAATGGTGGATGGTAACGATTGTGACGATCGATCGAGATATTTTTAATTGTAACTGCTCCAGACAGATGACCAAAGCATCAATGATTCGCGCCATTTTAGCTTAATATGTAGTGACTGATTTAGCATCCCTTTCACATCACTCGATCGATGGCATCTACTCCCCCCCAGCCTGATGTTGTGCTCACCGCCCAAGGACTTACCCGCCGATTTGGGGGACTAGTGGCGGTAAATGATGTTTCTTTTGCGGTGACAAAAGGGGAAATATTCGGCTTAATCGGCCCTAATGGGGCAGGTAAAACCACGACTTTTAATCTGATGACGGGATTGATTCAGGCATCTAGCGGGCAGATGTTGCATGAGGGTGTCGATATTTCGCGCTTACGTCCCTTTCAAATTGCCAAACGGGGGATTGCGCGGACGTTTCAAAATATTCGCCTGTTTGGTAATCTATCGGTATTGGAAAATGTGACGATCGCCCATCACATTCAGACCCATAGTGGACTATTTCAAGGCATATTTAATTTACCACCCACACCAGCCGAAGAACGCGATATCCGCGATCGATCTTATCAATTACTAGATTTAGTTGGTTTAGCCGATCGAGCCACCAGTGCGGCGAATAACCTTGCTTACGGCGATCGTCGTCGCCTCGAAATTGCCCGTGCTTTGGCATTGAAACCCCGGATCTTGCTATTAGATGAACCCGCTGCGGGGATGAATCCTAGTGAAAAAGGTCAATTAAGTGATTTTATTCGCCAAATCCAACAGCAATTTGAGCTGACGGTATTATTAATCGAACACCATGTACCGCTGGTAATGGGTTTATGCGATCGAATTGCCGTGTTAGATTTTGGTCAATTAATTGCTCTAGGCAATCCCGAAATTGTTCGTAACGATCCAGCGGTAATTGAAGCCTATTTAGGTAGTGAGTAAGCAGTTGACAGTTGACAGTTGACAGTTGACAGCGATTCGCGCTCGTCGGGTTTCCCGACGGTTTAGTAATTAAAGAGTCGATCGTTGATATTGAATGATGTGCTTAATGGGTTAGAAGGAAAATATGTTGACTGAATCACAATCTACACCGCCGATTCTAGAAATTAAGAATCTCAATGTTAATTATGGGGGAATTCAAGCCCTGCAAAATCTCGATCTGATTGTCAAAACAGGGGAGGTTGTTACCCTGATTGGCTCGAATGGTGCGGGTAAAAGTACTACCTTGCGGGCTATTTCGCGAATCGTTAAATCTCACAGTGGGCAGATTATTTATAACGGGAGAGAGATTACTCACGATCGTGCTCATGCGATCGTCAAGCTAGGGATTGCTCATAGCCCTGAAGGTAGACGGGTATTAACCAAGCAAACAGTACTAGATAATTTGATGCTAGGAGCCTATTGTCGTGGCGATCGACTGGGCATCAAATCCGATTTAGAATTACAATTTCAGCAATTCCCCCGACTAGCAGAACGCCGTAATCAATTAGCCGGAACACTCAGCGGTGGCGAACAACAAATGCTAGCGATCGCTCGTGCGCTGATGAGTCGCCCCCAACTGCTACTATTAGACGAACCGAGTCTAGGTTTAGCACCCTCGATCGTGCGTGAAATCTTTGGGATTATCAAAAATCTCCGCGAGCAGGGTGTGACAATTTTGCTAGTAGAGCAGAATGCTAATTTAGCTCTCCAGATTGCCGATCGCGGTTATGTGCTGGAAGCGGGACAGATTACCCTCTCAGGACGTGCGGTGGATCTTTTGGCAGACGAGCGCGTCAGACAGGCTTATCTGGGCTAGAGCGGTCAATTTAACTACCTAGCGCAAGCTTTGAAAACGACCGAACGGCTGCAAGTTTTAGTGTTTTTGCAATCTCGTTAAGTTAGAATTCATGCGTGAGTTTTTTAGCCAGTAGTCGCAATTTTGTCTGTACCGATCGTTTACCATCGTGATTATGTAGTACCATTACCCGATAGTCATCGCTTTCCGATGTCTAAGTTTCGGATATTGTACGAGTTACTATTAGCCGATGGCTTAGTTACACCGGAGCGAACATTTGTCCCGACATTACCGCCGACGGAATGGTTGGAATTAGTCCACGATCCGGCTTATATTCAGGCTTACTACACTGGCACATTAGACCCCAAAGCACAGCGGCGGATCGGTTTACCCTGGAGTCCCGAATTAGTCAATCGGACTCGGATCGCGCTAGGCGGCTCAATACTGACGGCGAAACTCGCGATCGAACATGGATTAGCATGTAATACAGCAGGTGGAACGCATCACGCTTTTGCTAATATGGGTTCGGGCTTCTGTATCTTCAACGATCTGGCGATCTCATCTCGCGTAATCCAAAATCTCGGGTTAGCCAAAAAGATCCTCATCGTCGATCTCGATGTCCATCAAGGCGATGGTACGGCGGCAATTTTTCAACAAGATCCAAGTGTGTTCACTTTCTCCATGCACTGTGACATCAATTTTCCCAGCAAGAAACAAACCAGCGATCTCGATGTCCCCCTGCGGGAAGGGATGGAAAATGAGGAGTATTTAAAAACCCTTTGCGAGTATTTACCCGATTTACTTTCACAGGTAAAACCGGATTTAGTGCTGTACGATGCGGGTGTAGATCCACATATTAGCGATAGGTTGGGTAAGCTAGCTTTAACGAATACAGGGATATTCGATCGAGATTTATATGTGTTAGATACTTGTGTATCTCAAGGTTATCCGATCGCCTGTGTTATTGGTGGCGGCTATGCTGAAGATATTCCTAGCTTGGTTTATCGACATTCGCTTCTACATCGATCGGCTTATCAAATTTACGATCGTTATCGACTGTAAGTTTAACTGCTATAAATTAAGGTGATTGAGTGATTAGCAATAATTTTAACAGCATAAGTTTAAGTAAGTTTCAGTGTCTATTTCAGTCTATAATCTCGATTTTTAATCCACATTTTTCTTGGATCTCCTTGCATAAATTCTATCATCCCAAATACCTTCTCTACTTTTACTGGTATAGTGCTTTGGTTTGGCAATACATTTACAAATCGATAAAAGTATCTCTTGCAGCACTGCTTATTACCTAAGCTTTTTAGGTGAGGTATGTTTAATATTTCAATCCGAACACTAGAGTAATCCATTAATGTCAATAGCCCATAAAAAGTGGTGTTAGAAGAAAGTAGGGTGGGCATTGCCCACCATCTAGATTTGAGGCATTATCTAGCCGCTCGGTATTGGTAATAAATACTTAGATTCTACCCTCGATACTGTTTAGTTTTTGCTTTAAAATTGCTTCCATTTCTAGCAAATCTTCATCTGTCTGCGGAAATTTGTATGTTGGACTATTCGGATTTCCCTTGCTAATCAAAGCCTCGATCGCATCGTCATCTTCTTGATGCTGCAAAATGTAGTCTCGAATCTCTTGGCGAGTCATACTATCAAAGTTAGGCTTCATAATAGACCTGTTGCTTTATAAGCCATGAAAAGGCGTGAAACCCATTCACAGCAAGTTTTTGAGCCTGTTGTTTGCGCCTGCCTCCAAAACCATTGCGGCGCATACCTTTCAACAATTTTTTAGGTTAAAAAGCAACAAGTCTAATTATTAAACCTCCATCGACCAGCGATTTTGCTATTGTTACTAGATGTTAAGTTAAATTTTTACAAAGGTCGTGTCTGAACCCCGAATTCTTTGCGACAATCTAGACAGAATCGATTGGTAGACTGGGACTAAGGGAAATATATATATGAAATTAGCTTATTGGATGTACGCTGCTCCCGCTCACATTGGGACTTTGCGGGTGGCGACTTCGTTTAAAAATGTTCATGCGATCATGCACGCGCCGATCGGGGATGATTATTTTAACGTCATGCGATCGATGCTGTCGCGGGAGCGGGACTTTACACCAGTGACGACTAGTGTAGTCGATCGACACGTCCTCTCGCGCGGTTCTCAGGAGAAGGTAGTTGATAATATCACCCGCAAGGATGCCGAGGAGCATCCAGATTTGATCGTCCTCACGCCGACTTGTACGTCGAGTATCCTCCAAGAAGATCTCGCCAATTTTGTTCAACGTGCGTCGCTTGAAGCCAAGGCTGATGTTTTGCTAGCCGATGTCAATCATTATCGCTTCAACGAGATGCAGGCTGCCGATCGTACTCTACAGCAGATCGTCCAGTTTTATATCGAGAAGGGACGCAAGAAGGGCGATTTAGTCACCGAGAAGACGGCTAAACCTTCGGTAAATATCATCGGGATTTCTACCCTCGCTTTCCACAATAACCACGACTGCACCGAACTCAAGAAGTTGATGGGCGAGTTGGGAATTACCATCAATGCAGTTATCCCTGAAGGAGCTACAGTTAGCGAACTCAAAAGCCTTCCCCAAGCGTGGTTTAACTTGGCTCCCTACCGCGAATTAGGGCCGATGACTACAGATTACCTCGCGGCTGAGTTTGGGATGCCCTGCGTCGATATTACCCCAATGGGTGTAGTCGAAACGGCGCGGTGTATTCGCAAGATTCAAACCATCCTGAATGCGGGTGGTGCGGATGTTAATTATGAAGGTTTTATCAACGAGCAAACCATCCATGTCTCCCAGGCGGCGTGGTTCTCGCGATCGATCGATTGTCAGAATTTAACTGGTAAAAAAGCAGTAGTATATGGCGATGCTACTCACGCAGCGGCGATTACTAAGATTCTTACTCGTGAAATGGGAATTCATGTCGTGTGGGCGGGGACTTTTTGCAAGCCGGATGAAGAGTGGTTCCGTAAGGAAGTTGAGGGTTTCTGCGATGAAGTTATTATCTCAGACGATCATGGCTTAATTGGCGATCGAATCGCTCAAAGTGAGCCTTCAGCAATCTTTGGTACCCAAATGGAACGCCATGTCGGTAAACGGTTGAATATTCCCACGGGCGTAATTTCGGCACCAATTCACGTTCAGAATTTCCCGATCGGTTATAAGCCATTTTTGGGTTATGAAGGTACAAATCAAGTTGTAGATTTAATCTACAATTCGTTTACTTTGGGCATGGAAGATCACCTGTTAGAAATATTTGGCGGACACGATACTAAAGAAGTAATTACTAAAGGCATCTCGGCTGATTCTGACTTAGGTTGGAATAAAGAAGCTCAAGCCGAACTCAATAAAGTTCCTGGTTTTGTACGCGGTAAAGTCAAACGTAATACCGAGAAATTCGCACGCGATCGCGGTCAAGCTGTGATTACATTAGAAGTAATGTATGCAGCTAAAGAAGCGGTGGGTGCGTAGCATCTAATAGCAGATATCGGGTAAAATATAGGGGTAATTCATGAATTACCCCTATATTTTGATAAGTACTTAATAGAAATCATCTCAATTCACAGATATGACACTTACTCAACTTTTACCTACAGTCGATCGACTATCTCATCAAGATAAACTTCGACCGATCCATTTTTTATTATTGGCAGTAGCTAGAGAAGAAGGGTGTAGCCTTGAAAACGATCCCGAACATATCTTACTAGATAAATTATCCTCAACCGATGCAGTTGTTTGGTCGCCTCAAGCAGATAGTCGCTCGCTTAAAGCTTTATCCGATCTCATAGCCTGTGTCTTCATAAGCCTTATTGTCTGTCAATGATAAGTTTGTACATACATTTGGGAATTATTGCTATGACGATTAAACTCAAAAAGTTATGGCAAAGAAAATCTGGACGGTCGCTCTTGAGGACGGTCAACATACAATAGAGCTAGAACATGGTTACATATCAGGCAAGCGCAAGATTTGTGTAGACGGTACTCCTATCAAACTTCCACCTGAATCAGCCAACTCTTTTTTAGATTTTGGAAGTAATCATCCTTTTAAAATCGGCAGTCATTGTTGTATTATTCATATTCGTACCAACGGTATAACCTTTAGCTTCGATTTATCAGTTGATGGACGTTCGATTTCTACTGGAAAACAAGTTGACTCATCTACCTCAGTACCATCATGGGTGTGAGCCTTTGTTTTTGCCTGCGGCATCATCCCAATTATCTCACTTGGAGGGGCAGTACCAGCTTTGATTGGGTTTGTTGGTGCTGGATACTGCTATTCGATCTCTCAAGATACATCGAAAAAAATGACAACCCGCATATTTGTGTGTTTTAGTGCAACATCAATATGTTGGTCGTTATTCATTGGATTAATTCTAGCGATCGGAAAATAAAAAATAATCCAATTTGAAGATTGCTATTCTCGACATGAATCAACTCTGGGGCTATTTAATCATTGAAGAATTGGTGAGAAATGGAGTTTATTATTTTGTCATTTCACCTGGTTCTCGATCGACACCATTAACTGTTGCTGTAGCTCAAAATCGGCAAGCAAAAAAGATTATCTGCTTAGATGAGCGAGCGGCGGGATTTCATGCGATCGGGTATGCTCGCGCTACTGGCAATCCAGCGGTGTTGATTTGTACGTCTGGTACGGCGGCGGCAAATTATTTACCCGCTGTCATTGAAGCCTCGATCGATAATATTCCCCTGATTATTCTATCTAGCGATCGACCGCCAGAGTTGCGCCAGACGGGGGCAAATCAGACGATTAATCAGGTGAATTTGTATGGTAATTACCCAGCGTGGCAATTCGATTTACCTTGCCCTACAGCCGAAATTAGCCCCAATGTGGTACTGACGACGATCGATCTCACCGTATCTAAATCGCGACAAGCTCCAGGCGGAGTGGTGCATCTCAATTGCATGTTTCGGGAACCATTAGCACCTACAGATGCACCGATAGAAATACCTACAAGTTTGGTTAAATGGAAGGAGACTCGATCGCCACATACTTGTTATGCAGGTAAATTAACGATTCCAACTCCTGACGAAATTGAGTCGCTAATTGAAATCATCCAATCTACTACTAAGGGTATATTAGTGGTTGGACAGTTAAAATCGACAGTAGATATTCAGGCAGTAGTAGAATTAGCCTTGCGGTTAAATTGGGCGGTATTTGCAGATATTCAGTCAGGATTGAGATTGCGCCGAGATTTCCCGAATTTAATCCATTACTTCGATCGATTGTTACTAACAGATGTTGCAGTAGAGTTGGAGCAGATTGACACGATCGTTCAATTGGGGACTAGGCTTGTTTCATCGCAGTGGTTGAAATGGATCGAGAAATATCCACCTCAAAATTATATTGTCGTCGTCAATGATGGCGATCGTCACGATCCCAGTCATTTAGTCTCGCTCAGAATCGAGTCTGACATTGCCTATCTATGTCAGCAGTTACCTCGCCTTTCTGCTTCGGAATGGGTGCAAAAATTAAGATCTGCTTCAGATAGAATCGGCGTTACAGCCGCTAAATTTTTAAAAACCGCTAAATTAACTGAGCCACTAATTGCCCGAACTATTTCCGAACTCATCCCCAGTCAACATGGATTGTGGGTATCGAATAGTATGCCGATTCGGGATTTAGATATGTTTGGTGTCGGTGCGATGGGGGCATCCGAGGCATTAAGTCCGCGCATCGGGGCAAATCGGGGGACGAGTGGCATTGAAGGGGCAATTGCGTCAGCGACGGGATTTGCAGTGGGTTTACAGGCTCCAGTGACAGCGATCGTGGGAGATTTGTCGAGCTTACATGACCTAAATTCTTTGGCACTATTGCAACGCAGTATCCAGCCAGTTATTGTCGTAATTATCAATAATGATGGCGGGGGAATTTTTTCCTTTTTACCGATCGCCAAATCGACCGAAATATTCGATACTTATTTTGGTACTCCACATGGTATAAATTTTTCCCATGCAGCGGCGATGTTCGAGCTAGACTACTATCATCCTCAAACTGCTGATGAATTGATGCGTGACTATCATCAAGCATTAGTCGCTCGTCGCAGTGCGATAATTGAGGTGACAACCGATCGATCTGAAAATCTACAATTACATCAAGCTCTCAATCTAAATATTCAACAACAGTTTAAGTAATATCTTTCGATCGCGATCGATCTCGGAGATCTGAAAATTCAGTTATCCCGATCGGATTTAGCATGATTTAAAAAATATTTACAATGGATGAATTATTATCAATTATCAATTATCAATTAATTTAACTCAATCGACTAGATGAATTGGGCCTTGGGTGCTAGCACTAAAAAATTGACGCATGAGGGGGCTATCAGTGGTGTCTATTTCCGATGTTTTACCATCCCATTGCACCTTACCTTGATATAGAAAGACAATGCGATCGGTAGTCCGCCTAATCGTACTATTTTGGTGTGTAACCATCACGTAAGTACCACAACTAGACTGATGCTGTTGTAACTCTCTGACCAAATCTTCAATCACTGTAGACGCGATCGGGTCTAGACCTGCTGTTGGTTCATCATATAATAAGACTTCAGGATTGTCATCGGGACGATCGGGATCGGACATGATTGCCCGTGCAAAACTAACTCGCTTCCGCATCCCACCTGATAATTGCGCGGGATATCGATCCAAGACATCTGCCATGCCTACCATTGCTAGTTTAGATTCTACTAGCTTCCGAATATGTTTGCGGGAAAGGTGGGACTGTTGAAATAACCTAAAGCCAACATTTTCCTCGACTGTCAGCGAATCAAATAGTGCCGCTTGCTGAAATACCATCCCGATATATATCGGATCGTTACCATCTTCAATTAACCCGCGCCGCAGTTCGCCCCGAATGTATACTTCGCCCTCATCTGGTGCGAGTAACCCAGCAACAATGCGGAGAATCGTCGATTTACCCGTTCCAGATGGCCCGATAATTCCCAAACCTTGTCCAGGATAAATATCTAGATCCATCCGATCTAAGATGACACTCTTACCAAAGGCTTTGGAGATTCCACGTAGTTGAATGATTGGTTCCATCGGAAGGCTTTGGGGATGACGATGCTTCGGGGTAGTGTGACTAATAGACCTCCTGCGAAAGTCAGAGGTTAACTGTGATGAGAGGGTAAAGGGTAGAGGGTAGAGGGTAGAGGATAGAGGGTAGAGGGTAGTTCTACAGTTTGAATAGTTCAAAAAAACTTAATTTGATAAATCGGATCGAGTTGTTAGCACAAGCTAATCTTCAATTACTTTTGCAGGAGACTAATCTACCGAATTGTATTTTTGAGTGAAGATGCCACCCATTGCGGAGATTGCTGCTAAACATAGTAATACTGTTGGGACACCTACAGCCGTTTCTGCCAGTCCGGTGAGTGCTAGTGGCAGACTCAGCGCGATATTAATTACATTATTCTGGAGTCCGAATACTTTCCCACGCATTTCCTCTGGAGTTTCGCTTTGGATGGTAGTCTGCATTGGAATGGCTACACTGGCACTAAAGACACCCATGCCCACCAAGCACAATAGACTCAACCAGAGCGATTGGGAAAATGATAGCCCAACTAGAGCCACCCCCACACCAATAGATCCATACAAGCTCAATTGAGCGCGGGAGAATTTTTCACCGATATAGTTTAATCCTACTGCACCCAGTGCCATCCCGACTCCACCAGCAGCGAGGAGAAATCCAAATTGCGAAGCTTTGATTTCTGGTAATAGTTCTGCCATCCGCACTGCAACCACCGTCATTGAAGCAATTACTGATTGCAATATCACCAGTTGAATCAGTGCGCCTTTAATTTGCTTGTGCTCTCCTAAATAGCGCACTCCATCTTTAAGATCTGCTAAGACGTGCGGCTCATCTCCCGTCGGGATCTGTTTGGTTTCCCCCGTTCGCAGCAACAGCAGCAGTATACCTGCGATTGCAAAGCTAGCTCCGACTAACACTTCCTTACCCACATTCACGCCCAAGCCAATACTCGCGCCTAAACTATCTGCTAATGCTAATATTGGTTCGCCGATGGCAAACCCGACAATCAGCGAACCCATTGCTGTGGTGGTGTAAAGAGAGTTCGCTGAGAGTAAATTTGGCTTATCCACAATCATCGAGATTGTGGCTTGTTCTGCGGGAGCGAAAAATTGACCGAGGGTAGATACTACGAAAGTGACTGCGAGGAGAATTTCAAATCCCAATGGTAAATTTGCTACTACTTGCCCCTTCGTCAACCATAGGAGTAGTGGCACCAGCAGTACCAAGGCACCCCGTAGCAGGTTGGTACTGACTAAAACCTCTTTCTTGTGCCAGCGATCGACAAACACCCCCGCCAGAGAGCCAAATAGCACCGCTGGAATCGTATTTGCAATCAGGATCGCCGATACCCACCCACTAATACTCTGATTTTCTGATTGAAATTGACTTTCAATAATGGCAATCATCAACACCAGATAGACTTTATCCGCCAGTTGAGAGAAAATCTGTCCGCTCCACAGCGTGACAAAGTTGCGATTTTTGAGTACGGATTGACTCTCGGCTGGTGTTGGAATTGTAGCAGCCTCGCCCGCCGCTACTGAATCAGCCTGTAATCCCGTAGCTGGCTCGGTTGGATTAAATGGCAACTCATTTTCTGGTGCTTTGTCAAAATCAGATAGTCGCATTGAGTAAAGTGGTGGGGCTGTAATAACTGCGGAAATTAAAGTTCGATCTTAAAAAATGCTGGGAAATATCTACTATTTTAACTTAAACAGTTTAGAGGATGTCGCTTTGACAGCTATTAGTGTAGCGGGTTTCCGATCGATTAGCAGTTCACGAGCGCGATTGGTTACAAGTCGATTAGGGCTGCCGATCGAATCTGGAGATTGAGATGATAATGGATATATTGACGTAAAATTCGTTCGATCCGCCGCCATACTCTAGCTATCTCCACGTCTGAGATCGTTTCGAGGGGGAACTTGTCGATGTCTAGATCTAACTTGTCGAGACTGGGATCTGATAGGTGCTGAAATAAGAGTAAATCTAGCGCGGTGAGCCGATAATTGACCATCATACTGGGATCTTGAGTCGCTAGATCTAACTCGACAGTGCTACCCGATTCAATACTAAAGCCGATCTGCCAATTGAGGGTAGTAAAGTTCGGCTCGATCGCATGTCTGGTGATACAACAACTATATACTTGGGGCGCAATTCCCCCCAGAGCCAGCAGGTGAAAAATTCCTTGGCACAGATGCGCGATCGATGCGGTATTATCTCCTTGGTCGAGTCCATTCAATCGCCCTAAATGTAGCAACAATAGCTGATATAAGTCCTCCTGTGGATGTTCTTTTAAGGCTTGTGCTAGGACAATTTCGGCTAAATACTGACTGGCGGCTAATTTACCTAAGTCGCCGCTGAGTTTACCATAGGTGAGGATAGTCTCAGCTTGGGTAATCTTATCGATCGATCGACCCTTAAAAATCAGTAGATCGTTGACTATAAATAGTGCGCTGCGTCCACCCATGCTAGACTTTGACTTTCTCGCTCCTGGGGCGATCGCTCTAATTAAACCATGTTCGCGGGTGAGAATCGTTACCAATCGATCGTTTTCACCGATGGGCATAGCTTTGAGATTAATCCCTGTCGCTTTATATGTACCGCTCATGAACTGGGTTATGCTGACAAACCTTTATAATACTCATATCTTGCATCAAAACAAAGTTACCAGTATTGAGAGGGTAGAGGGTAGTTTTGAGGCAATAATTGCTAGTTTGGAGCAAATTTTGTCAGTTTTATGTACTGGTGCAAGATGTGAGAATATAGACTTTTGAGATCGAGAACTCGATCGTTAATGATTAAATAATTGAATTGCTGGAGAGGGAAAGATGCAAGCGACAGAACAGAAACAAACTTTCCTCCGCAATATTTGGTACTATGCTCTACCTGAAAAACAGCTAAAAGTCGGTCAGATGTTTGCCAAACAACTACTTGGCGAACCAATCGTGTTCGGACGCACTCACAGCGGCGAAGTATTTGCACTGCGAGATATCTGTCCCCATCGCGCTGTCCCCTTGAGTTGCGGACGGTTTAATGGTACGGAAATTGAATGTGCTTACCACGGCTGGCGATTTGATGGAGCGGGTCAATGTACGTTGATTCCAGCTTTGAATGAGGGTCAAGATTTGGATTTGAGTAAGTTTCAAGTTCGCAGGTATCCAGTTAGGGAAGTCCAGGGAAATATCTGGATTTATATGTCCGAACAGGAGCGGGGGGAGATCGAACCAACACATGAAGTGCCAGTAGTCCCTGGATTTGAAGGTGCGACTTATCAATCTGCATTGACGATGACCTTTCCCTGCTTTATCGATCACGCTGTAGTCGGCTTGATGGATCCTTCGCACGTTCCCTTTGTGCATCGGGCCTGGTGGTGGCGAGCGGATGCTATCCTGACAGATGAAATCAAAGCTTTCGATCCTTCTCCCTACGGCTTCACCATGCGCCGTCATCGTTTGGAGCGTCAAACATTTTTCTATCAGTTGATTGGTGGTGATGCAGAGGTAGAAATCGCCTTCGCGCTCCCTGGAGTGAGAATCGAGCAAATTATTACCAATAAAAATCGCGTCGCTAATCTGACTGTCATCACCCCGATCTCTGAGACAGAAACAGAAGTAACAACGCTATTCTATACGACTCTCGCCTGGTTCAAACCATTACAGCCGCTAATCGTACCCTTTATCCGTACCTTCTTGGGTCAAGATCGGGACATGGTAATCAAACAACAGATCGGGTTAAAATACAATCCCCCGTTAATGCTCATCAGGGATGCTGACACCCAAGCCAAATGGTACTATCAACTGCGATCGGAATTTATCAAATCCCACTCAGAAAAACGTGATTTTGTCAACCCAGTCAAGTCTCAGATTTTGCATTGGCGCAGTTAATCCTCATGCTCGATCCAAACCTACTTCCTTCCTAGTTAAAGTCAAAAGCGACGAAAATCTAGAAGTCAATCTTTTGAGGTCTATATGAATAACTGGAAAATGCTCTCCGTCAGGGTTTGAGTGGTGGGCACTGCCCGCCCTACTGGGACGACAGGACTAAAAATGTGTGCGAACAAAGTGCTAAAGAATACAGTCGAAAATATTTTGAGCGATCGCTTTACCCACATTTTTAGTCTGGTCGTCTCACTACTTCTGTAGCAACCGCCAAGAGCGTTAGGACAACACAACGAATAGAAGTCGTTGCTAGTGGTGCGAAGTCCGGTTGTTGCCGCTCGCGGCAAAAGCCTCTCCGACAGGAGACACTCACGTTAATTAGCAACGACGATCGGATTTTTGCCCTCGGCATCGAGACATTGACAGGGGGATTTACTCACTGCAAACGTAGCAATTAGACGCATTCATTCATCCTCTAAATCGAGATCTCCGTCTTGTTTGTCCAATAAACTTCCTCCAGCCCTACTTTAAAATCTTCAGTCATCCACACTAAACCAGCTTGAGCCACCTTACCATCGACAATAGTGACTAGAGAAAAGTTACGCAGAGTACGTTCGATCGTTGAAATAATCCGAGGACATCTTGCCGCATTGAGATAAACGATCCCATCGGGATGAACTGCGATTGGCTGACGTAGACGCTCTTTAGTATGCCTGAGTCGATGGTGCATATGACCGAATGCCACCAGCGGAATCGATTTTCCCTGAGCTTGCAGAATTGAAATGGCATCAGCTAAGTCAGGATCGCCATAATCTCCGCCAATTGTGTCGCCCCAATCTTTACCACAGATCGATTCGGGTTCTTCGCCCAGTCCAGTTGGGCCATTGTGTCCGATGATGATGAGGTGTTCGCAAGTAGCATTTCCCGCTACCTCGACAATCCGCTGGGTGGATGCAGCAAAACTATCTACACCATACCTACTCTCATAGAAGTCACTATACTTCCACTTGGGGCCACCCCAGCTAAAGGGACGACTACCGACAACAGAGAGGTTGAGTTCGGGAAAATCTAATCTGCCATAACCAACATAACTAGCACCGAGTAGATCTGTTTGCTGCTGAACTCGGTCTTCTACCAGCGGGTCGTATGGGCTTTTGCTGCGCCCCCAATCGCTGGCGGTGTACCAGGCATCATGATTGCCAAAGATGGCTGCTTTGGGTAGATCTAGAGTGGCTAGGCGGGCGACTAATTCCACTGCTTCATTGCCAAAGTCACCAACTAATAATACTAAATCTACATTTAAATGTTGAAGCGCGATCTCGTCAGCAGCTTCCCATTGATCGTGGACATCGCCAACGATCGCAATTCTAATAGGTTTGGTTAGATTCTCCAGCATGGTTTTGATTAGCACTTAACTTGCGCCTTAGACCATTATAAGGGAGAACTGAACGCCCCTGTTGCCAAAGGGTGCGATCTAATTTACGGAGCTTTGTAAGTAAAGAAGTTATTTAAGATCCCGATCGATTCCACATGTGCATCAAAATTGACCACTGGAATTGAGATATCCGATCGATAGATACTAAACAAAATCCAGTTTTGACGAGTGGTAGTTGCCGCCAAGAGCTGGCGAATTTGAGGGTTGTAGGCTGCGATTGCCGCCCGACAAGGCTCCTGAAGCAAACTCCCCAGTCCGGCTGGAGCGCGGCTGCATTCGTCCTTAGCCAGATTGCTAATTTGCTGGGTGGCATAGATTTCATACGCCACTCGATCGGGATTTGTGATGCCCAGTCCGCACAATCCAAACATACCAAGTAAGACTAGCTGCCACCGTGTCATATCATCACCAACTCACACTAAAATTATTCTACTGTAGCCCTAGACTAATTTGGCTAGTTCGTGTTATGCTCGTTTATACGAGTAAAGTATGGCGAGCGTCGCCTAGTGGTTATGGCAGAGGTTTGTGGTGCCTCCACTCGCGGGTTCGAATCCCGTCGTTCGCCCTTATTAGTTTATTCAAAACAATCCCTAGCCAATGGTTAGGGATTGTTTTTTGTTTTCAGATCGCTCTAATTTCGAGATCCTACGGGTAACTTAACGGCAAACTCCGTCCAGCCAGCAGTACTGGAGACATGAATTTGACCGTTCAATTGTTGGACTAATTTTTGCACCAGGGTTAGTCCCAAACCACTACCGCCTGGTTGGGTTGGGGTATCTGGATGGGAAGATCGATCGCTCCCAGGAATCCGATAGAATTGCTCGAAGATATGGGGTAGATGTTGCTGCGATATTTCTGTCTGATTTTCGATCGCGATCGTCAGCCACTCTGAATCGCTAGCGATCGACACGAGAATTTGCCCATCTATTTGAGTATATTTACAAGCATTATTTAACAACTCTGTAAAAATTTTATTCAAACAAAACCGATCGGTAGCGATCGGTGGGATTGTTCCAGACACAGAAGTACTTAACCTTTGACGATCTGCACCAGCGCGATGAATAAATGGTTCGATCGCCGTTGGTAGCCATGTGGAGATTTCTACGGGTTCGAGATTTATTTTATCGATCGATAAATCTAATCGTTGCAACTCTAAGATATTGTTAATCAATTCAACCTCGCGATCGCATTCTTGCTCTAAAATTGCTAAATACCTTTGAGCGCGATGTCCTGACAATAAATCTGCAATCTGCCGATCTGCATTTAAACTAGTCTTTAACAGCCGCACCGCCATTTTAATATTCATCAACGGTGCGCGTAGATCGTGAGAAATATTATTGATAAAATCATCCTTTTGGTCGCACACAGACTCTAGTTCCGCAATTCGTTCGATTAGTTCGACTAGCTCTGAGAGCGTCGAAGAATTACCGCGATTAGTAACAATACCAGTAGTAAATCCTGCGAACATATTCATCGCAGTGAGTAATTGTTGACCCAACGCTTGCACCCAAGATAAATCTTGAGAAGTCCAAATACTATTGAGATTTCCTAATAAACAAATTCTGCCCCATAATTGGCTACGATCGTTACCAAACTGAGCAGGTTGTTCTAGGAGTGGGATAAACACATATCGATCGCAAATATTGATATTCATTACTGTCGTCATCGCCGTAAATTCAACAATCTCTCGATCGTGTAACCGCCGATCGATCTCCGCTGCTTTTTCCGGTTCCAAACCTAAAGTCAATTGTCCTAAATTTGGTAACTGAGCGATCGTTAGCCATCGATGTGACTGCGGTTGATATTGTTGAATTAACACCCCATTCAAGACTAAAATTTCCTGAATTTGAGCGGCGGTGAGTTGACAGAGATGGGTTGAGTCGATGTGACTGCTCATGGATGATGATCGGGGTCGGGGTGATGTAGCAATCGATCCAGTCGTGACGATAAAATTTGTTACAATACTAAATAAAAGTATGGCAAAGAGTATATGAGCGATCTACAACCAGTGGAAACAGCATTACTGGCACAACAGTTGGAGAGTCCAGATCTGCGCGATCGGATGGTAGCATTAGCCTCACTGCGAAATGTTCCTGCCGATGTCGCATTACCACTGATCAAAAAAGTGCTCAATGATGAAAGCTTACAACTGCGATCGATGGCAGTGTTTGCACTAGGGATCAAAGTCACATCAGAATCTTACCCGATTTTGATCGAAATTCTTGCTAATGACCCAGATTACGGAATTCGCGCCGATGCCGCAGGTGCGCTTGGTTACTTAGAAGATATCCGTGCCTTTGAAGCACTCGTCAGGGCGTTTTATGAAGATACCGATTGGTTAGTGCGGTTTAGTGCGGCTGTTTCCCTCGGAAATCTCAAAGATCCCCGTGCTTTTGATGTACTGATGCAAGCTCTAGACTCACCAGAAGTCGTCCTCCAACAAGCAGCGATTGCCGCATTGGGCGAGATTAAAGCGATTGCAGCAGTCGATCGACTGGTATTATTTATTGAAGCTGAAGACTGGCTAGTCCGCCAACGCTTGGCTGAGGCACTAGGACAATTACCTACTCCCAAGAGTATTTCCGCGCTCAAGTATCTCACCAAAGATAGTCAGCCAAATGTATCCGCCGCCGCCACTATCTGCCTCCAACGGCTAGAAGAGTAGAGGCGTGAGGAGCGGATGAAAAAGCCCTAGTGAAGAGGGGGAAAGGGTAGGGGGTAAGAACGAAACGAGCCATCCACTCCCTACCCCTAAAGCCTAAAACCTAAAGCCTAAAGCCTAATCATGAACGTCCAAGAATTTTTTGAATTGAGTGCTG
>ENA-OBIO01000534-OBIO01000534.1-metagenomes-genome-assembly--contig:-NODE-534-length-19619-cov-4.88678_pt1 | contig 19619 bp, 9 predicted proteins | sample MGYA00153383_OBIO01 | MGnify analysis MGYA00153383 | reverse complement strand
TGCGTTCAGAAAGACAGGCATGTGGAAGACTTAAGGCCCATTATAGAAAAGGGTTTTGGGAATTGACCAGCGATCGATCGGCTAAATCTTTAAAACGAGCTGTCCCTTCTGAATATAATCCCTCTAGCAATCGCCATAATGATCTCTAAATCGATCGCACTTCCATAAATGCGATCGTCTGCGTCATACTCCTAGGCATCAAGATTAATGTGAATGATTTTACGTACTTCTGGTATGGTCGAGACGAATAACGAAAATATGATAGTACTTGAAAATTTACGATTTAGTTATCACAAAACTCTTACGCATATTCCTTTAAGATTGAATCATGGATTAATTTTTCAACATGCTCTATAACTTGTTCGGCTAGTAATTGATTATGGATAATGACTCCCATTTCTATATTAATTGCTAAAGCATATCCTGTTAGGTTTGCGCTGGAGATAAATAAATGTTGTCCATCTGCTATGGCCACTTTCGCATGAAGAGAGCCTGTCTTTCCTTCAGCATCCACGAGTCGTTTCTCTCGTGCCCATATAAAAAGCTGAGATCGATCTAGAATTTTAGGTCCAAGGACTGCCAGTCCACCATAAGAGATTTTACCTTGACTGACTTCAGGTAATTCAAAAATAAATTTAATGCTAACACCACGGTCAATTGCTTGTTGTAAAGCTTCAACAATTTCTGGAATTTTATATACGGCAAAACTGATAATTAGTAATGTTTGCTTTGTCTCACGAATAAGCTGCAAGAGTGCTTGGTCTGTTCTACGAAATTTACTTCCTTCTGGTAAGGGACCCGTCCAAACTAGCTCTAACGAAAACTCATCTTCAGTCCTATCCTGGCAGTACATTGCGGTTGAAATGACCGCTGCTATTGTGGCACCACTGACATTACATGAATGTTGTTGAAAGTGCTTTAGGAGTGCTGAAATTTCTCTCCGCCAGGATGCTTTTGGGATACGCTGTAGACTTTGATTAACTAAGGAAGGCGTTAAAAAATCTACCTGCTCAATCACTTGAATAAAAGAATCAAGAGTTGAAGAAGGAATTATTTGAGTGACATGCCGAATCTGGAAGAGAAGCTGAGTTGAGAAGCGTTGAGGCATACATTACTCGGATTAAGCAAGATGTTTAAAGAATGCAAGTTCAGATTGTTCTGACTGAACTGTTGGAATGAGAACATTACGATCGAGATACTTATTTCCTCGTTCACAAGATGTTTCTGGACTAAAGAGACAAGCATGACAAGCTGCACCATGTAATGCTGTTACAGGATTTTGTAAAAATTGATGTTCGGCGCAAAGTGGATCAGAAGCACAGATCTGAATTTGCTCTAGAGCTTGTTCAATATGTCTACCTAAGGTTTCTGATTTCCCTAACTTTACGAGTCCTCCCAATGTGCCTTCACTATCGGGAGCTGAGGTATAAATTAGTAATCCTGCCATTGGACCCTGCTCATCGTTATCCGATCGGGAATAAATACGTTCTCGTAAACTCGCAGATGTGTAGCCACATTCGATCGAGAGTTGCCGCATTAATGCATGGGCAAAGGAATGGATTAGAATATACCGGGCTTCGGGATAATTTAAACGTGGATTTTCTAAATTTCTAGCTTTACGCCAAGTTTGGTGGGCACTCAAACACTGTTTATTGTATTCCTCTACGGCTAGGGTTCTCTGCCACTGGGCGATCGCATCCTCCCGAAATTGAATAAAAATCCCCTCTCCTCGAACTTCTGATGCAGGAACCCAAGTGGGTGAGTGCCGACTGAGGGGTGCCCAGTATCGTTTTGGAATTTCTTCCATATCTGAAAATTCACCCGGTGACTCAATACGGGTAAACCCAATCAGAGCACGCACTTCGCGAAGTTTTTCGATGAGTACAACTTGTTCAAAGTATGATTCATAGCCTTTGGGTGGAAGTTCAGGTTTTAGCTGGAAATCACTGCTATTTAAACTTGTATCAACTTTAGAAAATACGTCCCATTCTGGAGATTTTAGATCACGACTTTCGGGTTCTTCATCTTTAGCGCCTTTTTTCATGCTTTGAATTTCTGCCCATACCTGGGAATCAGAATAGAGCATGAATTCCTTGAGATGTCCAAGCGATCGTAAAAAGGTGACCGATTCAAGATTTGGAGCTTGTTCTAGAGTAACCCAATGTTTTTTGACGAGCTGACCAAGGATATCTGTTGTTGTTGGAATTGAGAGAGCTGAAAGGGTTATGGGAAACCAGCTATTGGAGGCACCCAAAGAAATAGCAACCATTTGCTCTTCACAGCCGTCTGACTTAAAGTTTCTTAGGTGTGAGTTACGCCCTCGACATTGCGGCATATTTACTTTTCCCTGTTCTCCAAAGGCATCTGACATCCGCCGATTCGCTTCACAGGTGAGACATCTTACTTCAATATCTGCTGCTGATCCAGATACTCCGTACTCTCTAAGCTGGAGTCTACTGTTTTGGCAGGTTTGGCTGCCATGATGGACGAAATAGTGCCAGGGAAAATCATCTAAGTGCCCTTCTTTACAGGCGACTAAGAATCTGGCTGGAAGCACTTTGGGCGGTGATTTTTTACTAGATGGACAGCCTGTGTGAACATAAAAATTACGATCGGGATGATAGATATTCTTCTTTAGTTCAAATAGTTGAGAATGTAATGATGCAAGTAAGCCACACTTTGGGCATCTCATCCAGGCGGGAAAGGGTGCAACTGGAAGTCCTATCTTGGCGTGATCTTCAAGTGGATTGCCATGGGATTCTGGCGCAATGGGAGGAGACTTTAGGCATTTTACCGATCGATTCAATGCAGATTTGACGGCGGCGAGTAAGCGCTCCTCGCCCAAATCTACTGCATAGCTTAAATCCCAATCATCCAGTCCCATGACCATTGCAGAGAGATTGGGTAAGTCTACGACCGATCCAATTCCGGCTGAAAATAGAATTTGGCTGGGGCGGAGTTCGCCGACTTTGAGTTTGGAAGAGGTTGAGTTCATAGAAATATGGCCTGAAAGTTAGGAGCTAGAGTTAGGGTGTTTTTGGCATGGCTTTAGGAATGCGGAAATCATCGTCGGGAACGCGGTTGTCTAGGATAAGTCCGATCGTAGGTTCTACATTTCGCAGCGAACTTAGACAAGCAAACGGAAGCTGAGTAGACGGTCCAAAATTTTCTAGTAAATTGAGAGTTATGCCATCGGCCTGAGGCTTGTATTTAAGCTCTGCACCGTCTTTAAGATCATCTCTGGCTTTGAGCCAGTAATCTAACTTTATCTCTAACGCTTTCTTCAACTCAGATCTAGCTTCTTGCCCCTCAACATTTTCGGCGCGATCGAGAATCGTTTTCATGGCGGCTTGAATCGCTGGATGATTCCGATCGATACGTCCTGCGCGATCGTTTTTATTGAACTCTATTCCTGATAGTCGAATCAGAGCGACCAACACAGATGCGAGTCCTCGCTGAATGGCACCCGGTGAGAACGGCGTAATAGAGAGCGATTCGACGTGTTGGTAGAACGTGGCATGATAATGCTCAAACTGTTCATAGTGAGATAAATCTCTCGGTCTTGCCCAGTTATAAACGGTGATCACAAGACCCGGATGGGTTCGCCCTACTCGGGATGTCGCCTGAATATATTCAGCGGTCGTTTTAGGCTGTCCAGCAACAATCATGGCACCCAACCGACGGACATCGACTCCAACGGAAATCATATTGGTTGCAAGTAAAACATCGATCGGTCGATTCTTGGGATACTTCGACTCTTTTTTAGACCCTTCTTTTTTGAGGACAAATGGAACTTCTAGGCGATCGAGTACAACTGGAATATCAGTTGATGGAATCCGTGAGGTGAGTTCTTGGACTTCTAAATTCGGTCGTTTTGCTAATCCCCGGTCTGCCATTCGGTACAATCGTGTTTGAATATCATCATCGACCAGACGCCGGGTGCCTCCGAGTTCACGCATGGAATTGAAATAGCCGACGAGCGTCATCCAAGGATCCACGTCTTCCCCTTGGTCAAAGAGACTCTGAGAGGCGGAAAGACTAGCGGTGTAAACCCGAATGAGCGCAGCTTTCAGCCGTCGTCCTGTGGCACAGATGCCAAGATATCGCCGTCCGGGAGTTTCTGCGCTTGGGGACCGCTGGCGGGAGAAGAAGTTATCGGTTACATCCAATCCTTGGGGTGGAAAGATTTGGACCTCGCGTAAAAAAAGCTGATGAATTTGTTCGCGGGCTTGGCGGATAGTAGCCGTGGATGCGATTACTTTAGGCCGAACCGTATGCCCTTCTACTTCCCAGGAACAAAGGTGATCTACCGCAGTTTCGTAGAGTCCCACGAGGGTGCCTAGTGGTCCACTGATCAGGTGTAATTCATCTTGAATAATCAAGTCCGGTGGTCGTAACGGAGTCATGGGAATCGTCTTAGCAGCGGGGGTTCCATTGCGAGCGGGATGAGAGTCGCTATCGTCGATTTCGGGCGATCGAAAGCCATGGCGGGTGCAGTATCCATTGACTTGTCCAAAGAGCATTTGGGTTTTACCATTCCAAGGCATTTGGGCAAATTTATCGACTGTCGCGATCAGCAGTGTCGGGAGCAATCGGTAAATTTCATCATCGACGACCACGACAGGCAAACCTTCCTTGGGTGATTGTTTGGCACTGAAAATGCAGCGGCCTAATGAATCCCCACAGTAGGTCAGGGTTCTCCCACTGCCTTGCTTCCAGGATTCTACATGGATATGCCGATCGGCTTGAATCTGAGTCCCACACCAGGGGCAATTAGTCAGTTGGTGGGGTGATCCGCTGCTGGCTCCTTGGTAGCTTCCTTTTGCCTGTTGAAGAATTTCATGACTTTGTTCTGTGGTGTTCGGCGTTGTTTTTTGTCCGACCCAAAGCCCAACGCGAAAGGGTTCTTGGCCCCACTTGTTGTCATCTTGACGCCGAATAGCTTCGCAGGCGCAGATCAATGCGGTTGCCCGTTGGAATTGCTGAAGAGTAAGTAAGCGCAGGGTATAGCGCATTAATACCGCAACGCCCTGTTCTCCCGATCGTCCAGCGATTGTTCCTTGCAACCGACGTAAGCCAATTGTATAAGCAGTTAAGCCGAGATAGGCTTCTGTTTTACCGCCGCCTGTGGGGAACCATAGGAGATCAGCGACGGCTTCGGTGGGATGAATCCGATCGGGGTGAGCGAGGTCGGTGATGCTGGGAAGATTGAGGAGAATGAAGGCGAGTTGGAAGGTCCGCCAGGTTCGATTTCTAGGGATGTCGATCGATTCGAGAGTGAGTTCAATTTCTCCTCGTCGTTTTTGTTCTGCGTAGAGGCTGTGAACCCGTTGTTTCCACATGGCGCGGTTCAGAAAGGAAAAGGCTTCTGCGGCTTGTGGATGGGTCGCTAGGAGGTCAATTCCGGCTTGAATCCGCTGGAGTGCTTTTCGGCAGTCTTCGATCGCACCTTCTGCTGTGCTTTGGTAAGGCGAAAGTCCGGTAGTGGGATCGCTCATGCGATCGGTTTGTTGGTCAATCCATTCTGCGTAGGCGGTGGTGAGTGGTTGAAGCTGGGCTGGAAGATCACATAGCGCTGTTTCTGCTAGGACTTTCATGTCTAGGACGAGTCCAGCAAGAGTCGGAATCTCGTCGGTTCTGGGCGGCTGGGATTGAGGAACTTCGTAGATGGGAACTACGCGGGTTGAGAGTTGTGTGGCGCGTTGGGGGTAGTTTTTGGAAACGTCTGTGTGGACGCCAATGCTATGCCCTACGGCAAACTCGACTTGATTACGATAGAGCATTGCCATCCGTTGCTCTTCTTCATAAATAACGGCATCTAGCTTACCCGGATCTCGGCGGGTCAGCTTTTTGATAAAAATATCAGGCTGTTCGGGGTTAGCCGATCGGATGATGAGTTCGGGTTGGAAGAGCCAAAAGCGATCGGGTGATTGTTGCTGTTCGCGTTGTTCGTTAACTAAAAATACGGTTGCGATCCAATAGGTTCCTTGTTTCCGAATTTGTCCTTTTACATAAACCGCTCGGGTTGGGTCAACTTGCCAAGGGACGATCGCGCCGACCTTGAGGGGAATAACAGGAGACTCGCTTTCGATCGGATTGCGTTTCCAAACCGTTTTTGCGGCACCTGTCTTCGTTGTAGCGGTTTCACTATGCCCTTTTTCGTATTGTCCCCAGCGGACGGTGATTTGAATCCCAGGGGCAGAGGCATCGACACAAAAACTTAACCCAATGGAAGAGGGCAACATACTCTCACTGGTCGGGTTTGCAACTTCGATCGTGCCGTCTTCGGTATTGTTGCCACCCGAGACCGAGAGGGTATCGAGCTGCTCTGGGGATTCGTCTACGGTGCCTGCGCGGGAATCATCATCATCAATAGATGACGTATTGACATTGGCGGCTTTTCGTCTGTGGAGAGGGGCGATGAGTCCGACGAGATAGCGATCGCTGACCCGAGCTTCGTCGAGTTCTTCGTAATCTCCCCCGGCTGGACCAAGGAGGTCGCTCAAAAGGGCGGTTTCTAGTTTGTCTCGGAGTTCGTAGTGGGAAAGAGGCGTGAGAATGGGGACAGCACTATCCATTGGGAGAGAATTGATCGGATGCGTCGGAACTAGCTGCATCTCGACTAGGTTGCCTTGCCCTCCAATACTGTGTGAGGTTGCGGCGACGAATTGGGTCTCTAGAAGTGCGGGTTGGGTCCAAACTGCTGGAACAGGACGGGTTGATTTCTTTGACTTTTTAGATGATGTTTGAGATGGCTTTTGCGAACGGGTTTGTTCTAGTTGATCGAATACTTTGCTAAGTCGATTTTGAATACTATCTGAAATGCGATCGTCTATGCCAAGGACATCACTATGATCGGATAGGTCTAATCCTTGGAGGAGCGTGATTAAATGCTCTTCAGCCGCAGATACGACCGCGCTCCAGTCGAGTTGGATGTGCCGATCGCGGAGTTGTTGATTGAGTTCGGTAAGATCGAGGTTACCGGGGAGAATGGCGGGAAGCTGAATGGTTTTCATGCGGGTTGACCGAGGTTCCAGAGAGAGTTGTCGAAGCTTTGGAGTAGGGGTGAAGGTTTGGATGTGGGGATGAGAATTAGGAGTGCGCGCATGGCACGGGTCATCCCGACAAAAAGTGTACGACGTTCGCGGGCAAGGAGTTCTTGAATTTCGGCTTCTGGGCTACCTTTAGGAATTTTTGGATAGGCAGCGCCGAGGAAGCCCGCGATCGCGACGATGGGAAATTCGAGTCCTTTGGCGGCTTTGAGATTGATGACTTTGACTTGGGGCGAATTGAGGTCGAGATCTTTGCTGCCCATATATTGTGCAGGTAGACCTAAGTAAGTAAGTCTTCCAGCGAGATTTCTGCCAATGGTTTCGTTAGGAACGAGGATTGCACAGGCGTTGATGCCGAGACGAAATTCGCGGGTGGCGGTTTTGCAGAATTGGGTGAGGAGTTGGGCTTCGTCTTCGTGAGTGACGATCGATCGGACGGCGGGTGAAGGTCCGGTGTGGATATAATCGCGATCGTCGGAGTCGGGGTCGAGCTGGCTTCCACAGAGGTAGCTATGGGCGGCTTCGCTAATTTCGCGGGTGGTGCGGTGATTGGTGCGAAGGATTCCGGTGCGTCCGGTAAATTTTAGATCGGTGTGGATGTCTTGCCAGCGGAAGCCACTGCCATAGATGGATTGGTTGGCATCGGCAGTAACGAAGAGACGGTTGGGGGCGATACAGAGAGTGGTGAGGAGACGGAGGATATTGGGATCGAGGTCTTGGGCTTCGTCGATGATGACGGCATCGTATTTGGGTAAGTTCGGGGCGCTTTCGACGATCGTGAGAGCGCGGTTGCGCAGTTGTGACCAAGTTTCGAGGTTATTAGTTTTGAGGTGTTGAAGAAACAGTTGGCGGAGGTGCCAGATGGCTTGACGTTGGATTTTGTTGAGGGCGATCGATCGTCCATTTCGGGCTGTGACTTGGTAGTCTTCGAGCTTGAGGATCGTCCGTCCGTCGATGAGGGTGTTGAGTTCCTGAAGGAGGTAGTCGGGGGTGAGACGCTGGAGGATTTGGCGTTGGGCTTGTTGCTGGAGGAGGTTGCCGTCGAGGGTAGCGATCGCGTTGGGAAGTGCTTTTTGTAACGCTTTTCGGAGGTCGGCGTCAGTAGCAATCGTGGGTTTGGGTCCGTTTTCGGTGAGGAGATTGTAGACGATCGCGTCAGCGGTTTTGACACTGACGCAGGTGAGATCATCGCCTAGAAGACTATCGAGAAGCTGGCGGGAAAATGTGACGAGGGCGTTGGTGTAGGTGGTGAAGAGGATTCGGGGATGCGGAGTGCCTTGGCTTTTTAGGTGCTCGATCAGGGTACGGACGCGGTAGAGGGCAATTGTACTTTTTCCGGTGCCGGGACTGCCTTTGACGAGGGTGGGTCCACTGGCTTTTAGGGACCAGGTAACAAATTTTTCTTGTTCGGGGTTGAGGTGAAGCAAGAAGCCAAGAAGTTCACCTTCTTTGAAGCGAAGCAGGTCGTTGGGGTCTCCGGTGCGGAGGTCGGGCTGATGGAGAACTTGGTCGAAGTTAGGATTGGTAAGGCAGTCGAAGAGGCGATCGCGAAGGGCTGTCGGAATGTTGGCAGTGAGTAAATCGTCGAGGGTTTTGCAGGGGAGGAGAAGGGGGAAATAGCTGGCGGGAATTAGGAGTTGGGTGAGCAGGTCTTCGGTGGGGAGAAGGGGGAGTGGGTCTTCGGGCGGGAGTGGGGAGTTGAGGGGCTGGGAGGTGAGATGAGGGAGAAGGAGGAGTTCTAGATTGGAGACTTTTTTGATATCGATCGTGGCTTCTTCGGCGTAGAGCTTAGTGCCGCGATAGACGTCTTTACGGCTGTCTACACCTAGAAGTGAAACCCAGCCGTCGCCGTAGGTGTAGATGATGCGATAGTCACCCGATCGCAGACGATAGACGGCACCTTCGTAGCCATGGAGCTTTTTCTTGAGGCTACCGTGGGGTTTTGGGTCTTTGCGCAGGACTTCAATTTTTTCTAAAACCTGTACGACCCGCTCTTTGGGGATGGTGAGGAGTTGGTTGGTGAAGGTGGGTTTGTGGATGATCTCGAAGGACATGGAGACGCTGGGGGTGGCGGGGCAGTTGCTGTATCGATCGATACTGGCAAGTACTGGCACCTCAGTATAGCGGGATTAATTCTGTCTGGGGAGATTTTGGAAGATTTGTTGGTGTTAAAGGAGTACGAGTTTTCATGCTGACTGGGAGTAAGCTTTTATGCTCTATGCGATGTTGCGAGATTTCTTGGTGCTTTTTCTGCGGGAACGATCGGTGGGAAGTGGTTCAGTTTTAGCTTCGTGGGTTGTTTCGGGATTTTCGGTGGGGACGGTTTTATCCCAATGGGCTAGGGCGATGAGTTTGTACTCTAGGGAGGCTTCACCTGTGTTGGGATTTTCTTTGAGGGTACCTTGGATTCTGGCTCGATAGGTTCTGGGTGGGCTGGCGATCATTTCTACGCCGGATGTCAACACGTCATCGGATATTTTACCGAAGTAGGGTTTTCCTTCGTAGATGTCTTCTAGTCGGAAGGTTTTTCGTTTGCTGTCTACTGCCCAGAGTTTTCCGACGATTTCATATTCTTCAGGTTCGTTGGTGACGAGTTCGCTACAAATTGCAATCGCTCGCCATGCGTCGAGGCTAGAGAGGTTGACGGTGCTACTTTTCTCAGGGTTGGTGGAACCCCATTCAATGCGAAGATCGGCTTCGGAGTCGGTGAGTGCGATGAGAAATTTACGATAATGGGATGTGGTTCGGTGTTGATATTTTTTGAGAAGTTTGCTTAATTTAGTTTTGTTTTCGCTGCTATTGATGAGTTCGATGAAGCCTTTAATAGCGGTTTCTGCTAATGGCTCCTGGATGAGGTTGAGTTGAGCAGCGGCTGGGGCTGCTGCAAGGCGGATTCCAAAGGAGCCTTTGAAGAAGCTGATGACATCCAGGCTGGTGCGTTGGGTGATTTCTTGTGCGATTTTGCCGAGTGGGGTAGCGCGTCCGCCTTCGACTTGCCCGATCGCGTCGAGGGTGTCTTGCAAGGACGAGAGAATGTTGCCGAGCTTTTTGGCGGGAGCTTCGGGTTGGGATTGGTCTTTGTTGAAATAGAGGTGGAGGTTTAGAATTTCGCGACCAAGGTCTTTAGCGATTTGGGTGACGTTGGCGAAATCGTTGAAAATATCAGTCTCCGATCGGTTTTCGATAAAGGCGATGACCTGGATGAGATCATGCATCCGATCGGGGAAGTCGGGAATTTTTGCGTCGAGAGGGAGAAGAATTTGTAATTTGCCTTCGATTGGGTGCTGGATTTCCCAAGTGCTGGAACGATCGGGGACAGTTTTACCTTTTTGCCATTGACTATGCCGTAGATAGTCGAGGACTGTCTGCGGATTGATGGAGCTACATTGTTTGAGGGTGAGGCTAGGGAAATTCATAGGTCTTCCGCGTCCGCGATACGTTGCATGATGTCTTGGAGAGATTTTGGGGTAAGGATTTGGCTCCTGGGGATACGGATGGTAATTTTTTCGTTGTTGTTACTCGGGGGGTGTCCTCTCAGCGAAATCCAGTAGGCACAGCGTTGAAGGGTCGTTTTGGTTTCGGTGCTCTGGAGCCAATCGGGGAGGTTTTTGGGAATGACGACGATGATGAGAAGCTGAGGCTTGAAGGTGTTGGCGATGAGTCGATTGTAGTTGTGAACCTGTAAAGGGTAGTGAATGTGAGTTTCCTTGAGGATTCCACTGTCAGTCGTGCATTTGACTTGAGCATCACAGACAGGCGATCGTGTAACTTTACCTGTAATGCCGGGGGCGGCGATCGTGAGGTCGGCTCCAGCGATATCTTCGGAGCGAGTTGCAAGTTTTACGGTGTATCCTGCGGCAGTTGCGATCGCGCCGATGAAGGCGTAACTAAATTCCTCCTGATGAATTGTGTTGTAGGTGCCTGTAGTGGATTCGGGTGGAGACATTGGGTCAACGATCGATCGCGAGAAGGACAAAGAAATAACTCTGTACTATTTTCACGCAAAAAGTCGATCGGTTGCTGCTGCATTAACAAATGTTACAGATCCAACGATCGCACCTCCATTTCTCAAAACAAGTTCCCTTGTTCAGGAACGATCGCACTCTTCTTCTCTTCCCTCTTCCCTTTTCCCTTTTTTTTCTTATCGTGCAACCCTTGCGCGACTTCTTCGGCATACCGATCGTGATTCAGTTGCAAGAGCCGATCGAGGACTTCTCGTCTTGCGGTTTCGCTGAGGGTGAAGCGGATGCCTTGTTTGGTGGGGTGGAAATTGTGATCGAGAGATAGGTCTTGCCATCCGTAGGCTGTAGCAACGGCGTTGTCCATTTCGATGTGGAGTTGGCGGAGTGTTGTGATGTCTTCGGCGGTTTCATTCGGGTTGTGGAATCGGTTGTAGGTTTTGGTGAGTCCTTCGTTGCGGGTTTGCATGATGGTTTGGCGATGGGTGTGATAGGCTTCGCCGATCGAATTTAAGGTGGGAAATTGCTGGATTAGATCTAATAAATTACAGGTAGGAAAAGAGAATGTTTCAAATGTGCTTGCCAAATTGTAGTTGGGATCTTCTTTCAAGCGGGATGATGTCTTTTCTGCCCATTCAGTATGAAAACAGGAGGCTAAGACGGAAAAATGTGCCTCATCGGGTAAAGCAAAAATCACTACTTTATCTGAGAAAATTTGTTGTGTTTCAATCCAAGATATGCTCCAATATTTTGATACTTGTCCACAAACAAGGACTCTAGGGAATTCTTTAATCGCAGCATATAATTGTTCTTGTCTACCCACATACTTCCACCAATAAATTTCACGTTGCTTTATTTTATTTCCTTGTCTTTGAATGCGAACACTATTGTATAAATGTTCCCAACAAGAAGAATATTCATGTGCTTGCTCTAGATTTAAATCTTCAAAATCAATAACATATCTTTCTGATTTCTGTTCTGGATTTTGATTAATATCTTGCCCTGTGACAAAAAATTTTATTACTGAATGAGAATTATTATTTTTGCAAATAAGGCTATTTCTTTCAGAATTTGATAAAACAAATCCTTCACCACTTAATGTTGAGCCTCGATAAACATAATGTTGGTTCTTTTCAAGTTTATGAGGAGTAAAATTATTTCTTAAAATATCTAAATAACTAGAAATTCCTCCTACTTCCTGATCATCCAAAAATACTTTTCCTAACCATTTTTGATTACTGATATAGATAAAACTAACAAAAACATTAGCAGATCCTACCCATTGTGTAGATTTTATAGCTCGAATAATTTGGTGTTGATTCTGAAGAAGAAAATCTAATCCATTCTCTCTTGTTGCACCTTGACTAATGGAATTTGTAACTATTAATCCTATAAAACCAAATTTGCTAAGAAGTAAACTAGCTTGTCTTAAAAAATGAGAACAAATATCAGAATTCCCATTTGATTGTGGGAAAATTGATAATAAGTAGAGGAGATAATCATCCCCTGAATTACCTGATATAAAAGATCTACCTAAAAATGGTGGATTCCCAACGATCGCGCTAAACCCTTCCCCTTCTAAAAACACCTCCGGAAACTCCAACAACCAATGAAACGGCGTTCTTGGAGTCTGTCCCACCGGATTCCCCAGATTCATCATCCGTTGCGTACTCGATTTCAACGCCACAATATCGCGCGATTCTTCCGGCGTAATGGTTCCCGCCAATTCCTTCTCAATCCGCTGCGACACCACCATTAGCTCTCCTCTGGTTAGCTCGGCAGTTTTCCCCGTATCCGCCAACGCACGACTAATCAAATAATCGCCAACAAATCGCAGCCGATCGATTTCTTTTTCAGACTCTTCAAATAATCGTTCTTTTTCTTGCAAATCTCGAATCCCATTCACGCTAAAACTTTCCAGCTTTTGCCTTGCTACGAGTGCTCTTTTCAAAATCGGCTGCCAAGTCTTCAACGTCGTCGCTAACTGAACCACCTTGTTATCCGGCTTCAAATGCAAAAACTCAATCTGCTCAACCCGAGTCAACCCCAACAACGAATCCCCACACTTCAACGCATGATCCACAAACGTAAACGGACGATCCTTCTGCAACGTAATCAACCACAGCGACAACTTCGCCATCTCCACCGCCAACGGATTCTTATCCACCCCATAAAGGCACCGATCGGCCACCAACCGCCGCGCCACTAAGAGTTGTTCTTCGGGATCGATCGGCAAAAGCACCTCCCCCACCTCCCCGATCGTCAACGACCCATCCGGCAAAACCCGCACCTCCCTCTGTCCTCCGTCCTCTGTCCTCCCTCCTCCCTCTTCCCCCCACGCTTCCACAACCCGCTGGGCCAAATATCGACACACCTGCACCAAAAACGCCCCACTCCCCATCGCCACATCACACACCCGTAACCGCAACAGCGCCGCCGCCGATCGCAACCGCCACTCCTCCCGCTTCAACCCCTCCGCCGGACCCACATATACCAACGGCTCCAACGTATACTTGACAATCTCCTCCGTCAAACTGCGTGGCGTATAGTGCGTCCCCGTCGATCGGCGATCCGTCCCCTCCGTCACATACACCATCCCACTGCCAATCACCACCGGATACTCCAACGTATCCACCCGCAACAACCCCACGAACGGCAACACCCGCTCATACAAAGCCCGATCGTTATCACACATCGTCATTAACCGTTGCAAAAATAGTCCCGGCAACGACTTCCCATCCGGTTTAATCTCCAAATCCTTCTTGATCGCCGACTCCGATCGTCCTGTCATTTCCTTTAACCACTTTAAGCAATCCTTTTCTGGTTTCTGCATCCATGCTTCTAGCGTTGCCAATTCCACTTCCGGTTCCGCAAACTTCTTCCCCTTCAACCCCAACACAGGCGAACTCGATCGCATCGCTGTATGGTCCAATAAGCCTTCATACACATGCCCAATCTGCTCAATATCCAACGCCCGAAACGACATCCGCCTCGTCTCCACCCCAGCCCCCGGTACCCGAATCTGCAAAAGCTGCAACGCCTCCAACAAATGCAACACCACTCGATTATTCACCGCGATCGGATCAGACGCCTCCGACTGCCAACAAGACCCCATCCCACGCCCCTCCAACCACGGAAACCGATCGGGATCAAACAAACTTCCCCCATAGGCCGGAATCTGTAATGCATCATGATTCACCCCCGCATACACCGCCCGAAACGTCGCCAACAACCGACACCACGCATCCGATCGACGCTCCAGCACCTCCTCCCCATGCTGATCCGCATACCCCCGTAAACTCTCCCGCAACGTCGCCACCGCATAATTCGTTCCATAAAACTCACCCCCCACCGACGGAATCAAATCCCGCTCCTCCGCACAAAACAAAAACACCAGCCGCATCATCACCGTCAACGCCGACTCATACACCTTCGATGGCAACACCTCATCCAGTTCTAAACTCGGACGATCGATCCGTGCGATCGCCTGCACCAAGACCTCCACCGCCCGCCGCACCTGATACCCAAGCTGATCCGTCACCTCCTGTTGATCCACCGCACTCTCCGCCAGCATCCCCGCCAGCGTATCCCCCTCATCCACCCCAAAAAACCGCCTTACGCCTAACAAACTGCGAAATGCCCGCAGCGTCAACGGCTCCTCCAGCCACAACCCGCCATACCAAGAAATAAAACCCGTCGATTCACCCTTCGGCGCATTCACCAACATCCACTGCTCACCATTTGTCACCAGCCCCAGCCGCACGCCCGTCGCATGAAGCAGCTCCATCATCTTCGTCGCCGGACTCACCGCCCAACTCCCCTTCATCACCTTCTCCAACCCCTGCCCCACCGCCACCATCTGTACCAACAACCTCGGCATATGCGGCGCATCCGGTTCCACAACGGCCCAGTCCGGTTGCAACGTTTCCCCATGCTGCTCACTTCGGACCAGTAACCCCGGTGGTAAGCTTTGCCCCGATCGCATCACCTCCTCCGACATCTCCAACGTCTCCCGCAACACAAACTCCACCCAAGCCCGATGGATGCCCACCTCCGGCTTCACCCCACGCTGATTATCCAGCCATTCCTCATAGGCCGATCGCAACCGCTGTCGATGGTCCCCATCATGCCCATCCAGCCCCGTCGAAAACACCCGCAACAACACAGGCAAACTCAAAAACGGTCCCGAGGCTTCCACCAGAGACAACCATTCAGCATGATGACGTGCGATCGACATAACCAACGTTCCAGGTAAAAAAAGCAATCAATTTAAAAATCTAACCACAAAACCAAGTTCTCAGTTCACGCCCGATTACCCTAAAAATAAGAATTGATTGAATTCCATATTTCTTGCTCCCTCTCCCAAGTTTGGGAGAGGGTTGGGGTGAGGGCCATTCCGGATTTCCTAAGAACGAAGCAATTTCTCCGGCACTAAATACATGACTGCCAACGGAAACAATCTGGACTGCGGGTCTGCAAATCGCGACCGAATTAACCGCGTCTCTTCCTCTATTTCCATCGGAATCTGTTCTAGGCGCGATCGTAAGCTTCCCACATTTCGTTCAAACTGCTCCCGCTCCGCCGAGCTAAATAACTCCAACTGTTCTACCGCAGGCTCTGCCAACTCCAGACGAATACTGTCCTGTAGCTCTGTCAAAATAGCTGTAATGTTTTCTGATTCTTTTTCTGCGCGATCGGATAGCGATTGTTTTAGCGTTTGCGATCGTTCTTCTTGGCGTTTGATCAACGATTGCATTAAAGGCTCCTCACACTTCTCCCATAAACCGACCAGACGCTGCTGCATAGATTCCGGCACGGTTTTATCCACCACCTCATTCAGTGCCGTCTGAAGCTGTAGCCCACTTTTAAATCGACTAAACCGTCCCTCCTTCAAAATTCCACCCGTCATAATAACCTCTTCATGCAACCGCTGCTGATCGCCACCCAAAATTACCAATCGCCCATAGGCAACTACAGCAGGCGTTTCCAACCCAGATTTAGCAGACACCACTCTTGCTGTCACCCGATGAAGAGACTTGCGATCGCCCGTCGCCCAGACCTCCGATCGCAATAACCGCAAACACATCTGCACCAACCGATGATTCAAATGCGCCAGCACCACATCATCCCGCCCTCTTGTCATTTCAGGGTCAAAGGCGATCGGACGAATCTCCTGTGTATGGGGATGTCGTAAGCCCTCCCCGCATACCGCCCAACTGCTTTTCAACGGTGGAAGATGAAAAAAACGTCCAGTCCGTCCGTCAATCTGCGTTTCGACCAACGGCGGCTGTCCCGCTAACTCCAGACCAATCCGCACCACCGCCTCGACATTCTCCGGCGACAGTCTAAGGTTTTGTTTTGTTTCCTCCAACTGCTCCCGGAGTGTCTCTATTTGTTCCCGCACCCGTCGCTCAAACTTCAACATCTGGCGTACGGGTTCTGATTCTCGCTCCGCCTGAGTCGTATCCAACGTCACCCGACGCCCAAACATCGCCTCTTCCACCTGCGCTGCAATCACCGGACCCACCTTCCCCAAGTCCTCTCGAATCGCATTAACCTTCAGCGCCGCCCGCATCAAAAACTCCAAATCCCCTTCCAAATCCCCCGGTCGAATGCCACTGATCTCTTGTGCTTGATAGTTCTTCCCAACAAAGTGATAGATCCTGACTTCCTTCGCCTTTTGACCATGGCGATCGATCCGTCCATTCCGTTGTTCCATCCGATTAGGGTTCCACGGAATCTCATAGTGAATCAACTTCGAGCAGAAATTCTGCAAATCCAAACCCTCCGAAGCCGCATCCGTCGCCAACAAGATCCGTACAGGCGAAACATCCGGGTCTGTCTGAAACGCCGCCTTCACCGATTCGCGATCGTCCGATGCCATCCCGCCATAGAGCGTCATCAACCGATCGCCTTGCACCAATCCATGAGTCGCCAACAGTTCATACAACCATTTCTGAGTCGCTCGATACTCCGTAAAAATAATCACCCGCTCACGGCACCATTGCCCGTCTGGTCGCAAATGCGTTTCTAACCAATTCAAAAATTCTTGTGCCTTCGTATCCATCTGCGCGGAAGCCTGCTGCGCCCACTGTTTCATCTGCTGAATGAGCGACTCCTCTTCCGAATTCAAGGGTCGAAACAACTGACTACTCTGATCGATCGAATCTTCTGTCACCGACTCAAACCAAGCATCATCCGCAAACTCCTCCTCAATTTGCTCCAACTGTCGCCGCAAAATTCCTTCCACTGGGCGACTGCGTAGTCCGCCTTTCCGACGTTGCGAATGAACCAGAGAAGATTCATGCTGTGCCAAGGTCATTGCGAAAGCTTGAGGCGAGGAGAACAATCGCTTTTTTAATAGTTTTAGAACAAACTCCGTCGCATATTTTTCAACCCCATCGATCGCACCTGTCGTCCGTAATTCTGTATATTCCCGCAAAGCTCGATGCACCTGCCGTTCCTGAGCCGAATAATCCACTGCGATCGACTCCAACTGCCTCACCGGAAACAACGGCGACCCATCCCAATTCTGCATCTCCTGTTTCAACCGTCGCACCATCACCACCTGAAGTTGCTTGCGATCGGGACTGACTCCCCGTGCAAATCGTTGATTATCCAACAGTTCTAGTAATGACGTGAAACTTTCTGGATAGCCGTTGTGAGGCGTCGCGGTCAAAAATAATTTATGCTCAAAATGCGGCACCAACATCCGAATCGCCGCCGTCCGCATCGAATCCATCGCATATTTCCCACTCCCCGAAGGCGCGACATTATGCGCTTCATCCACAATCAACAAATCAAACCGCCGTGGATACACCGCTTCCCCTTCGGCAGGTAACAACTCTCGAAATAACCGCATCGGACGATCGCGCTTCAAAAAATCAATCGACGTAATCAACCGGGGAAAATGCTGCCATGGATTGACATGAATCCCGCGCGATCGACGTAAGTCTTTCATCAACTCACTATCCACAATCCGAAAATCCAGTCCAAATTTATCGCGCATCTGATCGCGCCACTGAATCTGAAGCGACGAAGGACACACGATCAAAATCTTCCGACACCGATGCCGAATCAACAGCTCCTGCGCCACCAACCCTGCCTCAATCGTCTTCCCTAACCCCACATCATCCGCGACCAACAAATTCACCCGTGGCATCTGGATAGCCCGCACCACCGGGTCAAGCTGATAATCCTCAATATCAATTCCACTCCGAAAGGGCGCTTGCACATTCCGAATATCTGCCGAAGATGCCGCCCCCCACCGCACAGCATCTAAAAAAGCATCCAGCCGACCTGGCTCATCAAACCCCGTCGGCTTCGGCAAATCCACCCGCTCATAAATATACGCCCCCGCCTCCACCTCCCAAATCGTCTGCAATTCCTCTCCCAAGGCATCATCCTCGATCGAAGCCAGAGAAACTAAATGCTGCAACGTCTCCAAAGTCTGAACCATCGGACTTAATAGCGTTCGAGTCTGCTGAATATCAGTCACCACGTACTGCCGATGGCGAACACTCACCACTTGTCCAGGTTCAGGAATAGCATGTACGATCGTCATAACAAATATCCAATGGAAAACAACGTCAGCATTGAGATGATGAATCTGAGTAGAATTCATCCCTTAGATTTTAACGAGATTCGGCGTCTTTTCTACAATTAGGGAAACTTCGATGTCTCAACCCTTAGTCCTCTCTCGAATTGCAAAATTAGGAATCCTGTTGGCGATCGCGTCTGTGGTCCCTTGGCTCTTGCTGCTTGTCCTGCCATTTTTGCCATTTTCACTGGCGGAACGGGCGATATTGGCGGCGGGTTTACTGGTGTTGGCAGAGGTGATGTTTTGGGTGGGGGCGGCGTTGGCGGGGCATGAGGTTATAAAACGATTCCGGCAGAAGCTGAATCCGAAAGCGTTATGGAAGCGCATGGGCGATCGCGTCCGGCGACTGTGGAGCGATCGTTAAAGAGCTTGGGGCATGAGTGAGCATGAAGAAAAAGGCGATCACACTGATAGTTATTTTGTACTATCGATGCGATCGGGCGATTAATTCCAATGGATCGCGCTGGAACGACCATCATCCGAAAACCCAGTGGGGATGGCATCTGGGACGGCTCCCCAGGACAGCCAAGCAGACCTATCACCGCCACTCAAGGTTGATTGAATTAAAGCTCGAAGCCGATCGACCTGGCTCAAACATCGTTCCAACGTATCCAGCAACTCAACCTGTTGACTGAGTTTTAGCCGACTCCCCAACAAATCGTAGGCGTTCAGCTTGGCTGTCGATCGCATTGGAATGACCCGGATATAGGCTTCCACCGCTGGAATGAATTCATCATCGCCTCGTCGGTAATGAGTTTGAACCGTTTCTAAATGCGATCGGGCAATCGTCAGCACATCGGCAGAGAGGCCACCGGAGAGCGATCGAAACTGACCTGATTCAGGATGAAAGCGAATTAATGAGAAGGGTTCCATCCGTTTCCACTGTTGCTGAATATCTTCAATCTCGTCTTGAATCGCACTTCCATTCGTTAATAAACTATAATCTAGAGATTTAGAATCAGCGATCGCTATGGCTTGATAGCCTTTGGCTCGTTTCTGTTTTACCAA